>Ga0302315_10000236_pt1 | contig 68165 bp, 46 predicted proteins | sample III_Palsa_N3_1_FD_200532 | JGI IMG/M metagenome (GOLD analysis project Ga0302315, IMG submission 200532) | Peat permafrost microbial communities from Stordalen Mire near Abisko, Sweden - III_Palsa_N3_1 | ecosystem: Environmental > Terrestrial > Soil > Palsa > Peat permafrost | place: Sweden...
ATTCCAGTCCGCTAAGGCCCGGCAGGTCGATATCCAGCAACATGACCTGCACGTGGCTCGCGTTGACATTTTTGAGGGCTTCTTCGGTGGAAGCATAAATGCCCGATATATCCAGGAAAGGGAATTTTCGGGCGAAGGAGAGCGTGGTCAGCCTGTCAATTTCGTCATCGTCAACGATGATACAGCTATATGGAGGATTGAATGTATCCATTTCAGAAACGAATATAACAAAGAAACCTCCTATACGAACAGGTGAAATTCCGTCCCCTTTCCCGGAGTGACGGACACGGTTATCAAACAGGCGATGGCTTTGGACAGATCCCGGACCAAATGCAATCCCAGGCCTGCTTTTAAACTGGAAGGAAGGGATTCATCGTAGAGGGGCTGGAGCTGGGTTTCCGTGATTCCCGGACCGTTGTCGGTGATCGAAAGCACCTGTTTTCCGTCCTCTTCCCGCGCCGTCCATTCAATGGTCCCTCCAGGCCGTCCTGCGAAGCTCTTGATTGCATTGCTGGTCAGGTTCCGCATAATGGTCTTCAGAAAGTATTCGTCGGTATTCAATACCATTCCTTCGGGAGCCGTAAACAGGAGCTCCACCTGCGGAGTGCCGGAGAAATGATTTTTGATGTCTGTGAAGAGGTCGCTGACGGAAACATTCTTCCATTGCGGCTGGAAATTCTTCATTTGCCCCTTGCTCCAGGATAAGAGATCTTCCATGGTCTCCAGCAGGTTTTCCGCCTGGGCCTTGATCCTTTCCGCGTGCGCGGCAGCCCTGGATTCATCGATGATTCCGGCTCCTTCTTTCTGCAGGTGCAGGATATTGACCAGATTGGCTACAGGGGCTTTCAGATCGTGATTGAGGATACCGACAAAACGGGTTTTTACCTCATTGGCCTCATCCAGCTGGCTGTTCAGGGTCAACAAAGTGGTGTTGACCCTTTTACGCGTGCGATTCTGCCAGTATAGCAATCCGCCTATTACGGTCAGCAGCCCAACGACGCCAATCAGATAATATTTCTGCCGGGCCTGGATGGCCAGCGTTTTGCGATTGGCGGTTAGCTGGTCCTCCCGCAGCTGCACCTGGTATTTCTCATCCAGTGAGGCGATCTTATTTTTTTCATCCTGGGAATAAAGGGAGTCATTCAGATCGAATGCCTTTTCAGAATTGTCAAAGGCCTGCTTGTATTCATGCAGCAGATCCTGGACACCTGCCAGCTGACCATAATAATGGACCAGAGCCTCGGCGCGATGGGTCTTGAGCGCGGCTGTAAGACTCATGGACAAGTATTTCTCAGCCTTCTGCAAAAGAGCGGTCTTATTGTTCGCGGGATGCAGCGAGTCTACGGCCATTTCGTAATATATAGAACCGATGTTGGCCATATTTTCATCCGCCAGAAAGTAGTCGGGGCTGATCCTGTCCCAAATGGCCTGCGCCTTAAAAGCATAATAAAGGGAAGAATCCGGTTTGTTCTTCAAGTAGAAGGCTGCAAAATGCGAGTAGATGGTCGCCAATCCCATCTCATTTTTTTGCGCTTCGTAAAACCGGGTCGCCCTTTGATAATAGTATTGGGCCAGCGCGATCTTATTCTCCTTGACATAGATGTTTCCCAGCGTTTCCATCGCTTTGGGCGCCAGTTGGAGATCCCCATGAACAGAATCGATCAGCGGCAATACCTGTAGTACATATTCTTCTGCCCTGGTATAATTCGCCTGGCTGTAGTAGATAATACCGATGTTCAGGTCGTTGAGATTGGTCAGAGGCGTATCCCGGATGGCTCTTGCGATATGCGCCGACCGAATGTAATAATCCAGAGCGCCCGTGTAATCGGACACGTCCTGGCTGACGGCCCCCAGGTTGAGCAGAGCCATGCCCATATTGAGGCTATCCTTGCGCTTTTCGGCCAACGCATACCCCTTTTTTAGCCAGTCTTTGGCCTGCGTCATGTCGCCTTTATAGATGGCGGCGCGGCCCATGTTGATATAGGCAGAGGCCTGGGCATGCAGGTCATTATTTTTCAAGCCTATCACCAGTCGTTGTTTCTCATATTCCAGGCTTTTGGTGGGGTCGGTGGCGATATAGGCCTGATCCAGGTACCACAGTAATTTAAGCTTGTTTGAATCGGCGGGGGCGGCCGCCAGTGCCTTCTCCAGCGAATCTTTGTGGGCGTGGTCGCGGGTTTCGGCGGGAGATGATCCCCCGGCTTTAGTTTGGGCCGCAGACGAAAGAGACAGGAACACCAGAAAAACTGCATAAAAACCTGCTACCGATACAGATCGCTTCATAATCACTTAAGATATTGAAAAAACGGGGGAAATCGTAAGATTTTCCCCTAAGACGGGGATGGAGGGATTATAATCGAACCCTTTCAATTCGTTTGATGAATAGTTACGATCCGGTGACAACAAGCAAAAGTAATGTATCAGCTTAATGTAGGTTTCATCAAAACCTTAAAGATAAACTCTCGATCGGACGAGATAACTAAAGGAATAACAAAAAGTGGTTTGAGGATATATTTTTCTTAGGCCTTCCCCAGGTTCTATCGAGATCAGGTTCAGCGATTTTTCATTTGCGGATCTCTTTACCACTGTTTTTGACGGCCTCCTCAAAGCTTACCGGTATTTCTTGACTGACTTCCACAACCATAATAGACTGGTACCAGGAATAAGCTTGACCACCGGGAAGCTTCTGATAGTTGTCATTCAGATATTTTTCCTTCAATTGTCCTGACGGAACAGGACTTGGACTATTCTCCACAACCCCTTTGAAAACGCCCAGCATGAACGTGTAAAAAGGCGAATCCCGTTGGCGCCAGTAAGCCGATGCAATCCTATTGGCAGCTTTTTCATTTTCATAGGGTTCAGCAGTCTGATGCTGACATGCACGCCACCAATGGCTTAGTTCGTGTACAAAAATCCATTTATAAACAGCCAATTGGAAAAATGTTTCGCCAGTCATCCCATTGCCTTCCTTATTGGCGAAGTCAGTAAAAATAGCACGCTGTTCCGGTGGTAATGTGCTCCAATCACAGGTCCGAATAGTATTGGTCGCATCATCGTAGTTGCCCCACGAACGCGGATTATCAAAAATGATTTTAGGTGGGCTAAGGCTCGGAATGAAGCCCATCGCTTTTATTTTATTGATATAATCATCCCTTAAAGCCGCTTGCCTTCCCACTATTGAATCTTTTGATGTCTGCCCGCGTATGGCCGGACTTAGTATACCCAAAAGCAATATTGATACAGCTATTTTTCTTAAAATGACGTCCATAAAACATAACTCATTTTGGTTTAAATGAAGTTACAATGGGAACTGTAATGAAGATGGGCTATTCTACCAACAACCATTTAAATAGACTAATGACAAGGGCTATCACAGCCTATCTGTCTATCTCCAACGCAATTTGAACACGAAACGAATCCATCAAATGGAACGGAAGCGACAAACCAGCTTACCGACATAAAAATTTCGGAATTGGAATTATCCCTGAGAGCCGGCGTTCAATACAGAATTGTTCCCAATCTGTTTATATCCTTTATAGTTAAGGCCTCCATATCATTAAACAATGGGAGGTACACCGATAACCCTTGCATTTCTATAAGGTATTCTTTTATGAAAGTCGGGAAGAAAGGTCAATGAGCTTTTCAACAAAGAAATCTGAGCTTTTCAACAAAACAGCCAGCGTCAGGCCTCCCTACCTTTGCCATATAAAATTTACACACTATGGCAAAAGTTTGGTTTATCACAGGTAGCTCCAGGGGACTGGGGCGTAGCCTTACGGAAGCAGTGCTCGCTAAAGGCGATCGGGTGGCGGCCACCGCCAGGAACCCGGAGGCTTTAAAAGATCTGGTTGAAAAATACCCGGATCAAATTTATCCGGTAAAGCTGGATGTCACCGTGAATGACGAGGTATATCAGGCTGTGGCAGATGCCGTGGCGCACTTCGGCAGGATCGACGTATTGGTGAACAATGCAGGGTTTGGCATTACCGGCGCTGCTGAAGCCTTCACCGACGAACAGGTACGCAGCCAGTTGGAAACAAACCTGTATGCGCCTATAGAAGTCACCCGCGCGGTATTGCCTTATATGCGCCAACAGCGCTCGGGGCATATCCTGCAAATCAGCTCCGTGGGTGGGCGGGTAGGCGGCCCGGGGCTGACCATGTACCAGGCCGCTAAATTCGGCTTGGGTGGTTTCAGCGAGGCGTTGTCCAAAGAAGTGGTTCCTTTGGGAATACGGGTCACTTGCGTAGAACCCGGGGGATTCCGGACCGATTGGGGCGGCGCTTCCATGAGCTTCGCCAGAAAGGTGGAAGGCTATGAATCGACGGTAGACTGGGTAGCGAATTTCCTTAAAGGTTCTACCTTCGTTCCCATGGGCGATCCGGAGAAAGCAGCCAAAGTAATGGTGAGCCTGGTAGATCATCCCGAGCCTCCTGTACATTTGATACTGGGCAGTGAAGCAGCGGGAATATTAAGAAAGGCTGATACTGCCAGACAAGCTGAATTTGAAAAATGGATGCCCATCACTATCTCTACCGATCATGATGAGGCGGTCAATTTCCTGGAATCTAAGGAAGGGCAATCGTTCATGAAGATGAGGGGAAATTAAATTATTCTCTTATGCCTGAACATCCTACCGATAAAAATTTGCCGCACATATTATATTCCTGTTACGCTCATAAAAGCAGTGAAGGAGAACAGTTCATACCCGAACACATATTTGGATATACGCTGTCCGGCAGTTCTTCAGTATATCTGGGCGGTAAAACGATCCTTTTTAAGGAAGGGGATTTCAGGTTTTTCAGGAAAAACCAACTCTCCAAGTACACTAAGTTTCCTCCCCCGGGGGGAGAGTACCGTTCCCTCTCTATCTTCATGGATCAGGACACACTGCGCAACTTGAGCGTGGAGAATAACCTGCACATGACCAAACCCTATACAGGTGAAAACGCGTTACTCTTAAAACCCAATCCCCTGTTCAGGAGTTATATCGATTCTTTAACACCCTACCTTGACGGTACTGGCGATAACAACAAGGTACTGGCCACCCTAAAAGTCAAAGAAGCCATCATGATCCTGCTGGAAACAAACCCGTCCTTAAAAGACCTGTTGTTTGACTTCAGCGAGCCCGGAAAAATTGACCTCGAAGCATACATGAATGAGCATTATAAATTCAACGTGGATCTGAATCGCTTTGCCTACCTGACCGGCAGAAGCCTGGCTACCTTTAAAAGGGATTTCGAGCGGATCTTCCATACTTCGCCTAATCGGTGGCTGCAGCAAAAAAGACTAGGGGATGCTTATTTTCTCATCAAAGAGAAAGGTCTTAAAGTATCGGATGTCTACCTGGAAGTGGGATTTAAAGACTTTTCTCATTTTTCCTTTGCTTTTAAGAAGGCTTATGGAGTTGCGCCTTCGCGGTTGTAATCAAGGGCGTGAAGATGATAGCGATGCCAAGGGCGCCTTCTAATTTGGCGTGGCCTTATATGACGATATGGGTTAATTCCTAAAAATCACCCTATAGGTTGATTTTTCTTTCGAAGAAGGCAGGGTGGCATTATTATTGTAGCAATTATCCGGCAAATTACAGGTTGAATATGCGCCTGGAATTGATTATCTTCAGGATGCCTTATAATCTGTATTTCAAGTATACTACACCCTATCGTTAATCCGTAAATAGTACCCAATGAAACCTTTTAAGATTGCACTCATTGCGCTTCTTGCAAATCTGATCCTGCTTCTCGCGTTACTATCAAGCACTACTATTCAAAACCTGAATCATCTGGCGGACATCAATTGGCTTACCTTCGGACCGATTGACCTGTTGTATGCCTTACTGGTCGCTGCCATAGGATGGCTGATGGGAAGTTTCGTAAATGGACTGCTTGTTTATCCAAAAAGAAAGACCCGGAATTACTGGATAAGTCAGATAAACATCGGCCTCATTTTCTTCTTATTGGTCGTATACTTTTCATGGTCCACTGGCTCTTTTGAGAAGGAACATACCCATTTGAAACACAATCCCGGATATGTAGACATGACGAAATCCTGGTCTGACAGTAGCTCCATTTACAGGAATGTCGTCAACGAGGGGCTGCACGCGTTTTAATTGTCGACGTTCAGCTGCACGCGTTTTGATTGTCGACGTTGAACTGCACGCGTTTTGACCGTCCTCTTTGAGCTGCACGCGTTTTGCTTATCAACGCTGAACTGCATACGTTTTGAGTGTCATCTCGTAAAGGAGCGGACGCCCTTGGGATCTATTTTTAATATATTTCCCTCCTTATCAAAGTTCAGGCTATCGATACAGAGCTGCCTTAATACGTATGCATTTTTTTGAGGGTAAATACGGTGGTATAGAATATAGTACTGCCCCGCTTCTTTAAATACCGTGTGGTGACCGGGTCCGTAGGTACTGCTGTCTGCAGAAGTGGAAAGGATCGGATCCATGGGGCCCTCTGTCCATGGCCCGAAGGGCGTTTTGCCAGTTGAATAGCGAACCTGGTAGGAGGCGTCAATGGCCTTCCCATAGGAATACATCAGATAATATATACCCTCCCTCTTGACGACATGAGGCGCTTCAAAATAATGTGGTGGCGTTATTTCCCTGGGTTGTCCATCAAAATGGACCATATCCTTTTGGAGCTTAACGGCCATGCAATGACCGTTTACCCAATGAAATCCGGACCCCCAATAGAGATAGGCTTGCCCATCGCTGTCAATAAAACAATCCGGATCAATATTGTGCACGTTCGGGAAATCCGTCTGTGTGACCAGGGGTATGTGATCCCCTAATGCGTTTTTCCATGGGCCCAGCGGGTGGTCGCTCACACCTACCCACAATTCACTTCCCACGGCCACATACAGATAGAATCGCCCATTGGGCGCTTTTCTGATGGAAGGCGCCCAAACCATAGCATCCCCTGAAGTTGGGCTGGTACAGGCCTCTTTGGTTGGCCAGTTTAAATGATGCCTTGTGAATGTTTTAAAATCTGTTGTTTCCAGTACACCGAGTTCATTGCTACCCCAGGGATCAATGGTGGCATATATATAGTAACTTTTTCCGTCCTTAATGATTGTCGGATCAGCAAAATAGCCGCTCACTATGGGATTTTTGATAGCGTCACCCTGGGGGTTAAAAAACAAAGCGAACAATAGTATGCAATGTCTTAAAGTCATAGTTAAAAAATGAATGGGCCGAATTGGAAAAAACGGCCCATTGTTATTAGCAATTAAAAATCAAATGTATCAATTCCAGTCATTCGAAATATCACTGGCGACATTTGGATTGTAATTTTTCTCCACATTCGGGATCGGAAACAGGACGTGTTTTGCCTGGAAAGGTTGAGTGCCGTCACCTGGCTCTGCTCCCCGTTCAGCATTTTGGGTTTGTTGTGCGATCCCCCAGCGGATCAGGTCGAAATACCGGGTCTGTTCTCCACACAGCTCCAACTGCCGTTCCCTCATCAGGATAGTCATGGCATTGGTCTGGCTCCCGAGTGTGGAATAAGGAACCGCTTGAACCCTTGCCCGCACCTGGTTGATCAGGCCCAGGGGTATGCTGCCTGTATTGCCTTGCTGGATATAGGATTCCGCAAGCATAAGCAGTACGTCCGCGTAACGGATGACCTGCCCGTTGATCCCGCTGGCGGGTCCGCCATAAGAAGGTGTCAGGTCATAGTATTCATATTTTTTCCATTTATAATCTCCCTGGGGGTCTGTCGTATTGAATGGATAAAGAATGGAGTCCGGAGGAGGAACGCATTCCCGGCAGTACATCGTATCTCCTCCACTGGCAGCTGTACCATAGAACGTGTAAAAGGCTCTGGGATCGGTATAGGACGAACCATCGACAGGGCTGGGGTAAGTAAACGCCTTGACTGCAGCGGTGGTGATATAGGTATTGTTCCAATCATTGAACCCGTATTCCTGGGCCCGGTCAGATTGGGTGGCCGTCCCTCCCCAGGTCTCCTGCCCTCCGAAAACGTAATATTCATTGCCGGGAGAGGACTGTGTCCAGGCTTGGTTCATGATCTGAAAGATGGTTTCAGTGTTGACCTGATTGGTGGGACTAAAAAGGTCGGCGTAAGAAGTGGCGAGGGAATAAGAGAAAGGAGCCTGGGTCAGCAAGGTGAATTCAGCCTGTGCCTGTGCCCATTTGCCTTCGTACAGATAGGCCTTGCCCAGCAGGGCTATGGCAGCACCCTGGGTAGCGCGGCCCAAGTCAGCGGAGCCGTAGGCTACGGGAAGATTAGGTATGGCGGCAGTCAGGGACTGTTCTACAAAAGCCCAGACGTCTGCGACCGGAGCGCGATGAGGATAAGGGTTCGCCAGGGAGCTGTCATAAGAAGTAATCAGCGGTACCCGCCCCCAACAGAATGTCAGGTTGAGATATGCATAGGCTTTTAGAAAATTAGCCTCTGCGACGTATTGCTTGACATTGGCCTGGTCGGCGGCATCGGTTGGATTCCAGGCATTGGCCCTGTCGATCACCACATTGGCCCGAAGGATCATCCGGTACAATGACTGCCAACATTCTCCCAATTCTGTTTCATCGCTGCCGAACGTATATACGGCAAGCTGGGCCAGGTCTCCTTGCATATTGGTGGTCTTTTTGGCTTCGTAGCTTGTCAGGTCAAAAATGAAGTACCACTCCCTGGACCACATGCCGTCATGCAGCAGGGTCGAATAAGTGGCAATCGTAGCCTGATTCAGCGCACTACTGCTGTTGAAATAGGTATCGTAGGAATAGGCGCTCTGGCTTTGCAGGTCCAGCAGTGATTTTTTGCAACTCCCCAGGCATGCCAGCAGGCAAACAGGGAGGATATATAATAATTTAGATTGCATAGTCAGTACATTTTTTTTGAATTGATTAATGGAATTGATTAAAACCCTAATTGCACACCTGCCAGGAACGTCCTTGGCTGTGGCAATTCTCCATCGTCAATTCCTCTTGTGAAAATATAGTTGGGATATTGGGTTGTATTCAGCCCACCCTGGGTGCTGACTTCAGGATCATAGCCCGAATAATGGGTAAACGTGAGCAGGTTCTGAGCCGCAATGTAGATTCTGATCCGGGTAAAGCTGTTCCCGGCAAACGCATTCAGCACCTGCTTCGGCAGCGTGTAACCGATCGTGAGATTCCTTACCCTCATATAATTTCCACTTTCCGTCCACCAGTTGGAGGGTCTCAGGTTGCCACTTGAGTTGTCATTCTGGCCGGCCCTGGGTAATGCGGCTACGTCTCCCGATTGCCTCCAGCGGTCCAAAATAGCGGTGCTGGCATTGTGCCCGGTCGCCTCGATCTCAGTGAAGAATTTCACTGAATTTACCAGGGTCACACCTGCTATTCCAGAGAGCACGATGTTCAGATCAAAGTTCCCATAGGTTAACTGCGTATTGAGTCCGTATATAAATTTCGGAATGGGATTGCCCAGGACTTTTTGGTCCGCCGTCGTGACCGTTCCATCCCCGGCGAGGTCTTTGAAAATGAAATCGCCTGGTAGCAGCCCTGATTGGTACACCGCGCTGGGGTTGCCGGTTTTCTTGACGGCAGCCGCATTTAAGGCATCGATTTCTGCCTGGTCTTTTGCCACGTGGTCGACTACATACCCGTAGAAGGACCCAATGGGAGAGCCCGGCTGGGTGATCGTGAAAGTGGAAAGATTGTCGAACGTTCCGGCGGTGATCGGAGCAACAAACTGGCTTCCCAGGGAGATGACGTTGTTTTTATTATATCCTATGTTACCCGAGAGGTTGTAGGTGAAATTCTTTCCTGACCGGTTATTATAGCTAACTGTCAGTTCCACGCCCTTGTTTTCCGCATCGGCGGCGTTTTCTTCTTCAGTAGGATTGTTGCCACTGAGATCGGCTCCGTTGCTGGCAGGCAAGGGAATGGAAACCAGGAGTCCTTTGCTTTTCCGGTCATAATAGTCAATATCGGTGTGCAGGTGGTTTTTTATAAAGGTCAGTTCCAGGCCGGCGTCAAACTGGCCAGTCTGCTCCCAACGCAGGTTTGGATTGGCTACGGTAGCAATCGTAGTACCCGGGATAAAGGCCTCATTAGGCCCTAACGAGTAAACCAGGTTACCGCTGGGACTTCCGCTGAAGGTCAATGGAACGGTAAGGAAATTGGGGAAGTTATTATTCCCCGTCGTTCCATAACCCACCCGCAGCTTGCCATCCGCCAGAAAGGGGAAGATCTTCCTGGCGAAGTTTTCGTTTGTAAAACGCCATGCGCCTCCAACCCCATAGAAGTTCCCGAACTGGTCATTGACCCCGAAATTGGAGGACCCATCCCTGCGTCCGCTAAAGGAAAGAATGTATCTATCATTATAGGTATAGATCAGTCTTCCGTAATAAGAAATGACCGAAGGGCGGTCATAATTGTATCCCAACTCATTGACAACCTGGGCCTGGGACACGCTGATGTTTTGAATGTTATTATTGGCGATGCCGGTGCCATATGCCTGCAGAACGGACGAGTTGCCCGGAGAGAGGTAGCTGTTACCCAGGGTAGCTGAAAACGAATGTTTCCCAAATGCCCTGTTATAAGATAGGTAGTTTTCGATGGTGTAGAATGAATAATCATTATACCCAAGGTAGGCCTTCGTCGGATAGGTCAGGTAATTGGAAGCTTCGTAGGGATATTGGTAATCCGTGTACTTGCCCTGGCCTATTTCTGCAGAGAACTGGGACCTGAATTTCAGGCCGTTAATCAATCCTACTTCTGCAAAAACCTGCGGGAACATTACAAATTCATTGGTCACCGGAGATTGAATTTTATAGTCTTGCACCGGGTTATCGACATTGCTGAAATCAGCCACGTTGGAGACGATAGAATAGCCGCTCAGTACAGAAGGGTCATATATGGGCTTATACGGGGCATATCCCAGGGCATCGGTAATGGTGGATAACTGTCCCACCGTATTCGTATTGCGCAGGGCCAAACTTTGTCCGAAATGAAAGCGTCCCAGTGTTTCGTCCAGGCCCATACGGACATTCAGGCGCTTGTTGGTCTGGGCCTGTACAATGGACTCCTGGTTAATATATCCTACGGATACCGTATACGCCACTTTTTCACTTCCCCCGCTAATATTAAGGTCGTTTTCCGAAACCACGGCCGTCCGGAAAATCTCCTTTTGCCAATCGGTGCTATCCACCAAGACTGAAGGAGTACTGAATTTGGCGGGTAGTACTGTATTGGAAGTTGCGGCGAAGTCCTGTAGCAACTGGACGTATTGGGGAGCATTCAAGAGGTGTAGTTGCTTCCATGCTTTGGCCATGCCCCATTGAGAAGTGAAGGATATGCGCGGGGGGCCGGTTTTGCCTCTTTTAGTAGTGATGATTACTACCCCATTGGCAGCGGCCGTTCCATAAATGGCCGTAGATGCCGCGTCTTTAAGGATGGTAATATTCTCAATGTCCTGGACGCTGAGTGCGTTAAAGAGATTTTTGTCCGCCTGGATTCCGTCGATAACATACAGCGGTTCGACACTGGTAAAAGAACCCGTTCCCCTGATAAGGATCTGGGCATCCGCTCCCGGTGTCCCGTTCGCCTGAACTATTTGCACCCCTGCTGCCTTTCCGATCAGCAATTCGGAAGGGTTGGTGGCGACGGTATTACCGGCGTCCTTTGCCGATACAACGTCCGTTGCACTGACCAGGTCCCGCTTCCTGGTCGTACCATAACCGATGACCACGATGTCATTCAGCGAATTCCTTGAGGGAGCCATGGAAACATTTAACTCCTGCCCGTTAAACGTAATCTGTTGATCTTCATATCCTACGTACGTTACAAGGAGCAGGTCACCCTTCTTTCCCGGCATAGAAAATGTCCCCTGAATGGTGGTAATGTTCGCCTTTCGGTTGCTTTTATTATAAACGGTTGCCCCGCTTAACGGATGACCAGACTCATTTAGCACTGTACCCGTTATCAATGCACTTTGGGCATACCCTGTTAATGAAAAAAGGGTGGCTACCACAAGCAACAGTAGTAGTTTAATAGATATGGTTCGCATCATATACAATTAGTTTTTTATTCGTAATAAGTTTCAAATCTTAATGAAAAGAGGAATAGCCGCAACGGCTTCAAGGGGGGTGGCGCTTCAGCATTAGCAATCGTTTTGACAGTCGTTAGATAATAAAAGAAAGACTCATCAAAAGTATCAGTAGTTATTACTTGGTATGGTACCCAATTGATTCAGAATAGGGGGTCTTTTGTTACATAGAAAGATCTTTTCCGCACCCCTGTCGTTCATTCACCCACGGCAGCCCTTAGCGGAGCCGGTTCAGATCTGATAAGCAAAGTGCCCTTCGTTAACAATTCAGCAGAGGCATCAAGCGTGACTTGACCGGGCTCTCCGGTCGATTGTATCATTACGCAGGCCAGTCCGCTAAACAATTTGCGCTGCCAGCCGGAAGGTGGAGTGATCATTTGTATTGTACCGGGATCCTTATTGAGCACGTCCCAGCTATGCTTTTTTATCAGCGGGGAAGCCTCAATACGGACCCGGTTAATACCCGGGTGAAGAACAGATCTGTCGAGGATAAATGTATTTTCACTTTCCCTAATTCCTTGCTGAATCTCTTTTCCATTAATATAAAGGGATTGATCCTTTCCTATACTTTTGTAATAGAGGGTAAACACCGTATTCGCCGGAATTGAAGGAATGGTAAAGCTACTCGTGTAGGTAATGGTTTGTGTTGATTTACCGGAGCTCTTCGATTCCTGTACAGGTTCCAAAGGAAAAAGCCAGGTCGCCGGCAGGTACTTATCCGGCTCTAGGGAAGTCGGGTCACCGTTTCCTACCCCAATAATCTTACCGGGCCCTGAAAGGCTAAAATAAATATTGTTGACGGCGGTTGGTACATGCCGCCCCTGGTGATCGGTGACGTCAACCGTCACGATGGAAATATCCTCTTTGTTGGCTAGTAATCCCTTATTCGCCTTCAATCGAATTGAAACGGGGTCCCCTGTCGTACTCACCGAATCCCAGGCAATAACCTTTCCGTTTTTGTAACCGGCAGCCACCAGGGTTCCCGGCTGAAAAGGTACACCCCATTCCAGGTGGCCATTCCTGGGCATGCTTTGTTTACCCTGGCTTTTCCCGTTCAGATATAATTCGACTTCTTCGCAATTGCTATATACCCAAACCGGAATGGGACTTCCTTCCCTGCCCTTCCAATTCCAGTGAGGTAGGATGTGAAGTACTGTATCTGTCGTCCACCAGGCCTTCAGATACCATGCATCGTCCTTGGGGAAACCGCACTGATCCAGCATGCCAAAATAGGAGCCGACGGAAGGCCATCCAAAAGGTGTTGGCTCTCCTCGGTAGTCAAAGCCCGTCCAAATAAACATGCCGGCTAAAAAAGGGCGGCTGACATAATAATTCCACCCCTCCTGGATGCTATATGCTTGGGCCCGGGGCTTTTTATCGTAGGCGGCCAGCATGTGTTTGCTGGAATCGTCAAAATATATGCCCCTGGTAGAAAAGGTTGATCCTTCTTCTGTGCCCCATCCAGCCTGCCAGGGAAACTTTTGATGTTGGGCGTCAGGGTCTTCCTGGGCAATGTAATTGAAGCCGATGAGTTCCATGACAGAAGAGATGCCACTCCCTCCTCCTCCGCTGAAAGCGGCCGTTACCATCCGGGTGGAATCTATGCTTTTTACATAGGATTGCATGGTAGAGGCTATCCGTGCCCCGGTAAGCGTATTTTCAATTCCCCATTCCTCATTTCCGATGGACCAACTGATTACGCTGGGGTGGTTGCGGTCGCGCAGGATCATCTGTCTCACATCACTCAGCTGAGTGGAAGAAGTTCCCATCAGCCTGTTTTCATCAATCACCAGCATACCCAGCCTGTCACAGGCGTCCAGCAGTTCAGGAGTGGGTGGATTATGGGAACAGCGATAGGCATTAGCCCCCATCGCTTTTAAAGATTTGATCCGGAAGGCTTGAATGGCGTCTTCCATTGCAGTACCGACCCCCGCATAATCCTGATGGTTGTTGGTTCCCTTGATCTCCAATCGTTTCCCGTTGAGGAAAAATCCTTCATTGGGATCGAATCGAATACTGCGCATACCGAAAGAGGTTTCGTATCGATCAACCACTCCCCCTCCTTCCAGGACGGTAGTAATCAGTTTATGGAGATAGGGGGTATCAACGGACCATAGCATGGGATGAGATACCCACATTTCACCGCTACAGTCCCTGGTTTGAAAGGGAGGGACGCTCACCTGGCTGATGAATTGTCTAGCGATTACCACTCCTCTTTCATCCTCCACTTCCTGGCGAATATCCGCGACCCTCGTCCCTTTTCCGTCATTGGCCAACGTGACGTTTGCTGTAATTGCAGCCCTGTCCTCTGTGAGCTTTGTGGCAATAAAGACTCCGTTTTCCCCCACATGCAACTCATTTGTTTTATCCAGCCAGACGTGACGATAAATACCTGCCCCCTCGTAAAACCACCCTTCTTCCATCGTGGCATCCACACGGACGGCTACTACATTTTTACCGTTGTAATTCAGGTAGTCAGTGATATCGTAGGCAAAGCCATTGTATCCGCTGATCTCCGTTCCAAGGTAGTGGCCGTTTATCCATACGATGGAGTTGCGGAATACCCCGTCGAAAACGAGACGGATGCGCTTGCCCAGGTCGGAGGAAGGAACGTTGAATGTTTTGCGGTACCATCCTACGTTGGCGTCGGGGAATTTTCGCCCTATCGCTTTGAAGCCGTGGCTGTAACTGGCGTGTTCGCTAAAAGGCTGTTCCACGGCCCAATCATGGGGGAGGTCCAGCTCTCTCCATGCGCGGTCGTCAAAATCGGGAGCTGCCGCACCATCCCCGTACCCCGCCTTGGCGAAATAGGAAAAGTAGGATGTTCCATTATTAAAGTCCTTTTGTGGATCGAATGGGTGGCCGAATGCAAAGCGCCACCCGAAATCCATTAACAAATGCTCGCGTGGATTTGCGGAATCTACTGCCTGGCAGAACGTGCTGCCTCCAGGCCTAAAAAATATCATTAGCAGCAGGAAGGGGCCTCTCAGTAAGTTCATGCCCTTGCTATTGAATGGATAATTTTAATAAAGCAGCCCCATGTTTATTGACCTGCCGATGATACATTTTTTTAAACAGCCCGATATCCTGTTTTGCCCACAGATCCCGCACACGGATCCTGCCCTTCAACCCTAATGAAGAAAAATCCACACTGATATCACTGGTGTTCTCATTCAAATTAAACATGGCCAGGTAGATATCTTTACTGCCTTGTACATGCGAATACCAAACCATATTCCCATCTTTCTCGTACAGCTCGCTGGGATCAGTTCCCTGCTGATTAACGGCAATGACTTCACTGTTGCTAAAAAGCTGTAGCTCAAACGGCCTGTTCTCCGGGAGATTACCACCCAACATTAAAGGGGAGCGGAAAATACTCCAGAATGTCATGTGCGTATACTCCTCATCCTCTGTAAACCTGCTGAAACGCTCTTCTCCCACCGGCCCCCTCTTAGAGAGTTTGCCTATCTGGATCATATCACAATCCGGCCAGTGGCCGGGACCGCCCTTCCCCACCCATAATTTTGCATAGTTGATCATCCCGATGATCTCTTTCCAGTTGTCCCAAAAATCATCGGCCATTCTCCACATGTTTGCATATTTTGTCGCATGTTCGGCCTCTTTTAAAGGGGTAGCGCCGGGTGACAAGCTAAGCACAATAGGCCTACCACAGTTTTCAATCGCCTTTTTATATCCTTCTACTTCCAGCTCACTGTAAGGCCTGGACAAGTCATCTACTTTAATAAAATCAACGCCCCACGAGGCGTACAATTCCAAAATGGAATTAAGATACTCCTGAGCCCCCATCATTTTCATATTTAGTCCGTACATGTGATTCATCCAGGGACACGTGGAATTGGTATCCGCGATCATATCCGCTGTTATTCCCGTGGTACCCTTTACAGGCGACTTAGCCCAAACGGCCTGGCGCGGAATACCCCGCATCACGTGAATGCCAAATTTAAGGCCCAGGGAATGTACGTAGGCCGCTAGCGGCGCAAAGCCCTTGCCTCCAAATGCCGACGGGAATTTGGTGGGTTGGGGCATCAGCCTTCCCCACTGGTCCATGGTCAGCCAAGGTATGAATGAGCCATCGGATAAATTCTTTTGAAAAGGGTTTCCCACATTACTTCCCGGAGGATTATCATAGGACCATAAAAAATCGACTACGATGTATTGCCAGCCATATTGTTTCAGGTTTTGCGCCATATAATCCGCATTTGCCTTTACCTCATCTTCATGAACGGCAGATCCGTAGCAGTTGTAGCTATTCCATCCCATGGGCGGCGTCAATGCGACGGTTTGTGCCGCTGCCGGAGAGTGCCAGCACAAAAAACAAACAATAAAAATTGAACAAATTCCTTTGATACTGCTGTTATTCACTTTTTTCTCCATACGAGTATGAATATAAATAGAAAAAGCGGCCTGGCACGGCACATTTGCTTTACGGTCCAAGATTTGCTATACTTTTTAAAAAAGAATAATATGATGAAAAAGAATAAAATCGGGCAGGTTACACTATTATCTTTGCTGACCGCCCTGTTAAGTAGTTGTCAAGGCGTCAGCCACCTCTTCAAGGCACATTTGGTGGTTTGCATTATCATTATAGCATTCATTGTTATACTCATCACAGGTATTATTATTAAGCTCTCCGCTAAGGTTCCCGAGTAATATTCTTTGGATTAATTATGATCGGAGGGTTATCTTTGCGGCGTGCTGAAGTATATATCAGTCATATTATTATTTATTGGTTTCCTGGGACAAACTTTCAGTCTCTGCTTTATTGTCCTCAATTACCAGTTAAACAAAGAGTATATCTCCAAGTATCTTTGCGAGAACAGGGATAAGCCGGAAATGAAGTGTGAAGGCCGGTGCTATCTGTGTAAAAGATTGAAAAAGGAAGCTAAAAGCGACCAGGACACACCCGAGCGAAAAAATGACAGCAGATCTGAAATTGTTCCTTTTCAATTGGGATTCCTTCTTCCAACCCCTCCTTCCTACTCCATTGTTTCGTTGAAATATCCTCATTTTCAGGAGGCCATATGCCCTTCCTTCAGCCCTTCCTTCTTCCACCCACCCACGTGTTAACACGTTTTTCATTTTAGATTTCTCCCAATAGTTAACCACGTTTTACTATTGGGATTCGTGATGTATTGTACAATTCTAACACATTCATGTCTAATCATGTTATGAGAAATATTCTATTGTCTATCCTATTTCTTTTAAGCCTCCACGCGGCGTATTCGCAGATTACTTTAAAAGGGAAGGTCATCGATCGAACCACCAGGGAACCCCTTGAAAACGCCATTGTTTCTGATGGAGAGAAGGGGAAAACGGCCATTACCGATCCACAAGGTAATTTTGAATTAAACGCCTCCGGAAGGGCAGACTCCCTCCGCGTATCTTTTGTGGGATATCAGATACAAAGCCGGGGTATTGTAAAGTCTGGCAAGCCCTACCTGATCGAAATGGCGCACGGTTCCGTGGACTTGAAGTCCGTCACGATCCAGGCGCTGCCTAACAATGCCTCTTTCTCCGTATTCAGTAATATCGACCTGAATATGCATGCATTGAATTCCGCACAGGACCTGATGCGGTTGGTGCCGGGTCTTTCTTTGATGCAACACCAGGGCGGCGGGATTGCGGATCATATCTTTTTCAGAGGATTCGATGCAGACCACGGCACCGATGTCGCGGTATCGGTAGATGATATGCCGCTTAACCTGGTATCTCACGCACACGGCCAGGGATTCTCCGACCTGCACTTTATGATCCCGGAATTGGTGACAAACCTTGAATATGGCAAGGGCCCCTACTATAGTGACCATGGGGATTTTAACACTGCCGCCTACCTGGCTTTCAAAACGGCAGACGTCCTGGACAAAAGCGAAATAAAACTGGAAGGGGGTCAATTTAATACCGGACGGGTTGTCGCTGCCGTCAACCTTTTAAGTGATAAAGCAAAGCAGAGGGGGGAAAGCGCCTATATTGCCGGGGAAGGTTTCTATACGGATGGCCCCTTTGACTATGCGGAGCATTTTAACCGGGGCAATTTGTTCGGCAAATACATCGTCCCTATTTCTCCTAAGAGCCAACTGAAGGTCACCCTTTCCACATTCAATAGCCTCTGGCGTTCTTCCGGTGAGATACCCGTCCGGGCCGTAGAGGAAGGGCTTATCAGCCGGTGGGGATATATAGACAGCGCCCAGGGTGGAAATACGGCCCGCACTACGGCCATTGTCCGGTTGACCACCGCTTTATCCGACAAATGGACCTTGGAAAACCAGGTCTATTATGCCCATTATTTCTTTAACCTGAACTACGACGAGACCTTCTTCGCGAGTGACAGCATCAACGGAGATCAATTGCGGCAAAGGGAATCCAGGGACTTGTATGGGTATAACGGAAAACTATCCCACCATGCCTATCTTAAAAACAACGGCGTACTCACTTCCACTGCAGGGCTGGGGTTCCAGATGAACAACATCCACGGCAGCGAACTCAGCCATACCAAAGACTACAATGATGTGTTGTATTACATCCAACACGGAAATGTACGGGAGTGGACGCTGAACAGCTACCTGGACGAGCAATACCATGTAGGCAAATGGTTATTCGATGCGGGAGTTCGTGTGGATTACCTGAATTTTAATTATATGGACCTCCTGAATCCAGTGCAACCTGCCATGGGAAAAACGGTCGCCAGCCCCAAGCTGAATGCTGAATACACCTTCAATGACCAAATCCAGGTCTATGCCAAGTTGGGTAAAGGATTTCATTCCAACGACGCAAAGGTGGTAGCGGAAAACAAAGGCATCGACGTATTACCGGCCGCTTACGGTGCGGACCTGGGAATAAACTGGAAGCCTGTCCCTCAACTATACCTCAATGCCGCCGTCTGGTACCTGTTTTTGCAACAGGAATTCACCTACAACGGGGATGACGGAACTTTCAGTCCCGGCGACCAGACAAAAAGGGAAGGGATCGACCTTTCCGCCCGTTATGAATTCACACGTTGGCTGTATGCCGATTTTGATATTAATCTTTGCAGGGCCAGGGATGCCCAGGCGGCTAAAGGGAACAACTACCTCCCCCTGTCCGTTCCGTTATACAGCGCAGGCGGCCTGTATGTCAAACTCCCCAATGGGCTGAACGGCGGATGGAGTTGCCGGTACATGAAGAACAGACCTGCCAACAGCGACAATACACTGGTGGCCCAAGGATACTTCCTGAACGACCTCACGGCCAATTATACAAAGCGCAGATTCGAGATCGGCCTTGAAATACAAAACCTGTTTAATGCACAATGGAGGGATGCACAATATGAAGTGGTATCCAGGTTGAAAAATGAACCCGCTCCTGTGGATGACATCAGTTTTACCCCAGGCATGCCCTTCTTTGCTAAACTGAAATTTGCGGTTTTCTTTTAATGATGACCCACGCTTACGTGCACCTGTCCGCCCGGAAGGACGGGCAGGTCTACGTAAGATATCACCTTTCCGGAGGGGGTCTTCCCTCTTTTCAACGGGACTAGGGCATTACCCGCCTTGGCCCAGGTGTAGTTGCCCGCAAATTGTGCCCGCCACATCACCTGCCCGCCACCGGTATTGCTCATCACTGACTTTTGGGGTCCATCGTGACTGATCGATATTGTTGTGTTGAGTATGGGTAAATCTGTAACCCATGACTCCGCAGCACCGCTGGTCCTGTACAAAGTAGCGACTGTCCGGGTGCCGGGCAGCACCGAAACGCCCATCAATCCCTGCACAATCCCTTCGATCACTCCATAAGAGACTTCCGGATATTCCCTCCGGGGGGTCGCGGGGTCTGATAGATACAGGATGTAATCCCGGGCCTTATCCCAATACCCATTCTGGTAGAAAAGATAAGGTAGGTAAGAGGTGTTCTCCATATTCCACCGGATCGAGGCAATATGGTCCAGGGTCTTTTGCCTCCGCGTACTGTCCGCCAAAGCATCAAACCAGAGCAAAAACGTCTCTCCTTCGCCTTTACCGAATTTACCGTCATTGCTGTAATAGGTATTGTACAACCCCGCCTTTTCATCCCACCAGTCTGCTTCCAGGCGCTTCCGATACCGCTCTGCCTTTTGCGTGTACAACAAAGCTTCCTGCCGGTGTCCCTTTTCATTGAGGATAGCTGCGTACGTCATTAATCCCCGGTATATGGCGGCCACCAGGTCCACGCCCATTTTCATGTTGGGCACTCCTTCGGAGTAGGAAGGCAACCCCCGGCAACGATCAAACGGATCCTCTTCCCTATAAGGGGCCGGGGCATTCGGATGAGCAGGTCGTGTCAACAGGGAGTCGGCGGCCAATACCCAGGTATCTATGTATTCCCCGACGGATTTTCCCTGGAACCGGGTAAAGACCGGATCGCTGACATAGGCAGTGTCCCCCCTCCATACGGATAATCTCCAGCAGGCATACAACACATCAAAGTTGGCGTCGAGATTATACCAGAATTCGCTGTCACTGCGGTAGTCTTCAGGCGCCGGCTGGTTCCATTTATTGATCTCCCAATAGGAACACCAATTTTTTTCCGGGGAGATGTTACGGACAAAGAGGGTCAACATATTCCTATTCTCCTCATGAAGACCCAATATTTCGGCTCCCATGGATTGGTGTGACACGTCCCGCATGCAAAAGGCGTCCCGCGGAGGCAGGGCGGATTCATACCAGGGCCCCACCGGATCTCCTTCTTTGCCCCGGTAATGCAGGGCCATGTCTTTTGCCCACGCAAATGCGCGGGTCAGGGCTGTATCGGACGAGCCGAAGCTGACCCCGCCTTGTTGTGCGGACAAAGAGAGACAGAACAGCGAGAAAATGCCCAAGAACCAACATTTCTTTATCATAAGCAATCCTTATAAAGTGACTATAATAGGCTCTTTTTTATCCCAGATCATTTCCTTTACCGTCTTTCCCCCATTAGTGATCACCACCTTTTCCTGATGACCATCTGCACGGACCGTAATCCCCAGGTCTCCCTTGAACGCCCTGATATGCTGGAGGGACATCTCCTTCCAGCCTTTAGGCAGGCGGGGCATACAACTGAATTGTGCGAAGCCCAGGGGGTCAATACCAAACAGCCCCTCCGTCACCACCCGGCAATATAAGCCGCTCTCTGCGGAAAGCTGCCGCTGATCTCCTTCCGGCCAAGCTTCCACCGCGTACGGAACGTGCTCCCCCAGTAAACGCGTCCGGGAATAGTTCGCAAAATAACGAAGACTGGTATCGGTCGCCCCTGCATAGAATAGGCCCCGGAAAGCATACAGGGTGGCCCTGTCCCAGAAAGTGGAGTCCCCGGCCGCTGTCAGTATCCCGTTACGAGTCCATAGGTAAGGGGACAACAATGCCTTCACCGTTTGCGCCTCGCGGTCAAACAACCCCATCACCAGGGGAAGGCAAATCCAGGACCGGAGGGTGGTATTGCCCTCATAATAGCGATATGTATCGAAGCCCTCGACGCGGGCGTCAAAGTATGTTCCTATGTGACCCTTTAGTTGCAGCGCTTCCGCCGACAGGCGGCCAGCTTCCTCCGCTTTACCCAGGACCCCTGCAAGCCTGGAAGCGTACAGGAACCCGCCGTACGCTAACACGTTGGTGGATAGGTTGATCTTACCCGACGGAAAACGCCCTTCCAGTTCGTCGGACTGTGAGGCAATAACGCCTGCGGTGGTTTCTTTCCGTCTTAGATATTCCAGGCACCACTCAATCAAAGGCCACAACCTGCGTGCTTCTATCGTGTCAGCGTAGGTCAACGCGAAGCGGGTAGCCCCGTATGCGATCATTGCCTCATCTCCCCTATCCCCTGCGCCGTTCCAGTAGCTGGCTCCTTCCGCCACAATAGAGCTGGGAATGGGCTTGTATTCAGGGTTCATATAGGATGCAAATAACCGAAAACTATTCCTGGCGGATTCGTTGCCGGCGGCGTTCCCCAAAAAAGGAAAGAACGGGTTTACATATTCCGCCTGGTCATTAGCCCAGATGGCTGCGTAATAATCCCCTCCCCCAGGCCCATGCATCAGCCCTGTCTTTGTATCGTAAATGCTTTCCGCTGCGCGGACCTTTGCAAAAGCAAACATCCTGTTCAACGTATCGTCCGGTGTCTTCAGTACCAGTGTGCGGAACAACCCATCCACAAACTCCTTTCGCTTTTCCCATTCATAGGAGGCCGAATAATGATAAGCTTCCTCCGTTGCTTTCCGCGCGGAGATCACCAGCGAAAAGGCCGCACTCTCCCCGCCTTGTAATATATAATCTCCCCCGTCGTACGTCTGGCAGTGAATGATATATCCGCCATAGACACCTTTGGCGGCATTCGTGCTGCTGTCGGTATCGAAGGAAGGAATATGCAAGCGGACAGGCGCTTGCCCCGTATTGGTCAGCTTGTAAGACTCCAGGTAAGCCTTTTTATCCATGGAAGGATATATATTCCGCTCAAGAACAATGGGAGTTTGCGTATGGCTCTTCACTTGCAGAAAGCCCTTTATATAAAATGAAATGGGGGTCTCCGTGAGGGGCTGCCCATTGGCGGTGATGGAGTCCGCAATGTGCTCATCCAGGCTGACGGACAGGCTTCCCCTGGTATCGTTGGGGATCGTCCGCAGGGCCGGGAACACCAAACGTTGGTGAAGTACCAGTTCACTCCCTGCGCCTGTCCCATAGGTAATAATGGCTGCTACCCCTTTCCCGCTCATCTCGATATGATCTGTATGAAAATCGCGCTGGCCTACATTCCAGAAAATCCCACCGTCTCCGGATAAATGCCACCGGACCTGTTGCGCCAGGGAAGGGGTACTGCATAAGAACAATCCCCATAAAAACGTTTTGATCATAATTATATTCTGTTCTGTTCTATTCTGTAAATATACTCCATTCTCTGTCTCCGCAAAAAACACGCGGCTTATTTGGCCAGTCCCCATGGGGAAAAAACCACAAACATCCCTATCATCAATATCAAAAGGAGGACGGCGTAGACGTGCCGGTTTTGCCATGGTATTATCTCCACCTTATTGTTCAACTTTTGTTGGTAGGGAACCGGCATCGGGTATAATTTCCCTATGAGCAGCATGAGCGCTGACGTAAGAATGAAAAGAATGGCCAGGATATGGAGGAAATGCAGTTGGGTGTGGAAGACCAATTGAGTCAGCCCGTAACATACAATGAAGAAGGCCAGTCCGACCTTTGCCGCGAGTGCCGGGACTTTCGTGGTCACAAAGCCAATGAACATAATAGTGAATATGGGCACATTGAAGAATCCATTCACCGTTTGCACATAGGTATAAAACCCATTCCTGGCGAAAATGATGCAAGGAGCGATGAACATGGCGGCAAGGCAGACGATGATCTCAAATCGTTTGGCCACGCGGACCAATCCCGCTTCGCTGATACGCCGGGCATCCCCGTGGCGCCCCGTCTCCGCGGCCAGCCGCGCTCTTTTTTCCAGCCAGGGTTTATACATGTTCAGGACAAACAGCGTGCTGGAACTGTTCAGCCCCGCGTTGAAAGTACTCAGACCGGCGCCAAAAATGATGGCAGCTATATAACCTGAAATAAAAGGCGGGGATACCAGGCTATCGAGGGCCGGAAACACTTCCGCACTATTGGACATATGTGTGAAGACATGCACGGCAATGAGTCCCGGGATGTTTAACAGTAAGGGCGAAATCAGCTTTCCCACGCAGGCAACGGCTATTCCTTTTTGGCAGATTTTCAGGCTTTGGGACGCCAGCACCTGCTGGACAATATACTGCTCTGTTCCCCAGTAATACAGGTTCACCAACAGCATGCCTGTAAACAAGGTGGAAAACGGAATGGCGTCGCCTGCTGCTCCGATACTGTTAAGATGGGCCGTATGAGAAGACAGGACTGTGTGCAGTCCCTGTAAAAAATGACCGTGCCCTACGTATTTTAACCCGAAGAAAGGTAATAAAGCCCCGCCGGCAAAGATACCCAGGCCCAACAACGTATCGGAAGCCGCGATTGCCCGGAGTCCGCCCAGAACAGAATACAGGCAACCGGTCGCACCCATAATCCAGACCAATATCCATATCGTCGTCCAATAATCCAGTTTCAGGAAGTCGGAAAAATGGAACAAACCGTTGAACGCGACAGCCCCGCTGTATAATACGGAAGGCAGCAGATTGACCACGTAACTGATCAGGAAAACGCAGGAAACGATCTTCCCGGTCGCCGGGTCAAAGCGGGTTGACAGGTAATCCGGCGTAGTAGCAATGCCGGTACGCAGGTAAATGGGCATGACGAACTCGGAAACGATCAACATCGCCAGCACGGAAGTTATGCCCCACGCCATCACCGTCATGTTGTTGGTGTACACGAGTTCATTTTCTCCAACGATGGTCGCCGTATTGATATTAGCAAACAGCAGGCCGCCTCCTACAAATAAGAAACCAAGATTCCTGTTGGCCAGGAACAGGCCGTTGAGTGTATTGACCCTTCCTTTCCGGGCCTTATACCAGGAAAGAACGGCAATGATCCCTGTAAAGAAAATAAAACTGGTTATGGTGGTCGCATTCATCACGCGTCACAACGTATTTCTTCTCGCCAGCACCATAGGGATCGTTTCCTGCACCTTTTCCCGGGTCATGACAAACCGGCCAGCCTTTTTTCCCATCATGGAGAAACTGGTGGAATAAGTGGTGATGCCTATGAGCTCCTTGACCGGCTCGTCATTGTGCGAAAGGACGCCTACGTCCTTGCCCGGTTTTAGTTTCCTGGCCTTACACTCCTTCAACATCTCCCATAAAGTGAAGTTGTCCAGGGTGAAATAGACCTTTCCTTTCTCCATGGTGCCTGGCAGGTATTCCTTCACTACACTGCCTTTGATCCTGGCATTTTTCAGAAATTTTTTGAACGCCTTTACAATTTCTTTCGGGTCAAGCGAATCTGGCGAATGATAAAAGATCATTTCGTCGAATTCCCTGATCACGGGGGCCAGTTCCATGAAAACATTGTAGGAAGACACTTCGAATTCCTGGGTAATATGATTGAACTCTCCCTCCAGTGGTTCGTAACGATCCACCATCAAAAACTTATTGCGCGGGATCATCTCCAGCAATTCCTTCGTTTTGGGGTGCGGAATGGGGGCCACCACGTACATCCCGTATTTACCTTTTATCTGTAATAAGATCGTCTCGAATATCTCGATATTGCCGTGGTGGAAGAAGACGTTCAGGTCTACATTCGGGCCCAGCTCGTGCCTGAAGTTCCGGTAGAACTGTTCTTCGAATGTATCGATGGCGTATATCAATAAGGCCACTTTTAAGGTCTGATCCGTATTCCCATTGGCCAAAAAATAACCCAACCTGTTCTTCGACTCGATGATGCCCCTGCTGATCAATTCCTTGTACCCCTTGACGACGGTGTCCCTGGAAAAACCCAATTCCTTGATCATCCTATTTACAGAGGGCAACATCTCGTCCTGCGATATCAACGTTTCATCAATGGCATTGATAATGCCCTGTACCAACCGATCGTGCTTGGAATACGAAGGTACCTCCGCCAGCTTTTGTATCTCGTGAAATACACTTCTCATATCGCCATTTGATATTTTTCTCAATTTACTCCTAAAAGTTGAGCCTCCACTTCAAATTGCCTTACTGGTAGTTGGGGTTTTGCGTAATGAGAGGGTTCGCTTGTGTTTCCGACCGGGGGATCGGGTAATAATAAAAACTGGGCACCCATACCCTTGTCTGGATAGTGTCCACCTGGTACGTGAAGGTCGTATTGGCCGGGGACGTGGGCGTAATAATGATACCTAATGCCGACTCCGATCCTACTGTCGCTATGCCCCATCTCCTGATGTCAAAATACCGGTGTCCCTCGAAGCACAATTCGATCCTTCTTTCCTGCTGTATCTTGCTGATCAGGTCCGCCGTGCCGGACGCCGTCAGGTCAGGCATCCCAGCCCGTTCCCTGATCTTGTTCAAATAAGTCAGGGCGTTGGCCGACTGGCCCAATTCGGCTTCCGCCTCTGCATAATTCAAATAGATCTCGCCCAGCCGGAACACTACCCACTGGCAGGCGCTATATGGCTGCACATTAAAGTTATAGGTGGAATCCACCATTTTTAAGATCGTATAGCCCGTTTTGGAAGCATTCCAGGGCGACAAAGAACTCAATTTTGAATCCAATCCACCCAGCCAGAATTGTGCATCCCTTCCCTGAAAAGAGGCCCCGTTATATAAAATGTCGGCGTAAAAACGCGGATCCCGGTTCGCATAGGGATTAGCCGCCTCTGCCGGATTGCTCCAACTGAAAGCAGACCCGTCTGACATTTGAAAAGCCTCCACCATTTGCTCCAGCACATTATACGCGCTGTATCCGTTGTACCCATTCGGGCTGAGGTCCCTGTATACGGTATTGTACCGGTCCGCATACACATCTCCGTATACCCTGGCAAGGATCACTTCCGGATTGAAAAGATCGGTGAAGATCTTGCCGTAGGAAGTGGAAGTGCCGTACAGGGAATACTGGCCCAGGTTAATTACAGCAAGGGCGGCATCTGCCGCGGCCTGCCATTTACTCATGTCGTTCGACGTATTGTAGTATGGACTAGCGGCATACAACAACAACCTGGACTTCAATGCCAGGGCGGCGCCGACCGTGGCCTGCCCATTATTAGCTGCGGAAACGGTAGTGGAAAGCAACGGAACGGCCGCATTAATGTCGGACAAGATGAAACTGGCCGTAGAATCCCAACTGGCCCGGGTTTCCTGGAACGTTTGGTCGTTGGTGGTGTACACCTTCGTGATGAGAGGAACCCCGCCGAATCTTTTCAACAATTCAAAATAGCACAAAGCCCTCAAAAAATAAACCTGTCCGGTCATGTTGCTGATCATCGGCTCACTTCCGGCAGTATCGACCAGGCCGATATTTTGAAAGTATGTATTCGTTTTCTGTATGGTACTGTACAACGTGGGCCAGAAATTGATGGTGGAGCTGTAGTTGAGCGGGAAAGAACTGCCTTGATTATCGGGTGTGGCCTGGCCTTGTACGTATTGGTTCTCGTTGCACCAGTTAAAATTACTGAACAGCTCATCCGTCTGCGAACCCCATCCGAACCCCCCGTCCTTAAAGGCAAATACCGCCTCACTATAAATCTCATTCACAAAAACCTGAACCAGGCTGGGGCTGGTCCAAACCGTGTTTGTTGAAAAGGAACTTGTCGGCTGAATGTCAAGGACCTTTTTACAGGATGCATTGCCGAAAACAACCATTGCAACGCATATTGCTATATATAACTTTCGCATAATCATTCGGATTTAAAAAGTGCAGTTTTAAAATGTAACATTCAAGCCCACGTTGATGATCCTTTGCTGCGGATAATACCGTCCGTTAGTGCTGGTGCCGCTGGGGGCTTCAGGATCGAACGAAGGGCCCCATTTGTCAATAGAAAACAAATTATTCCCGCTGACATAAATCCTTGCTCCCTGTATCTTGGCTTTCTCCAACAAACCGGTTCTCGAAAAATTATATCCCACTTCCACATTCTTCAGCCGCAGGAAGGCATCGTTCATCAACCAAAAGGTGGACCCGTAGGTGTTTGATCCATAGGTGCTACTGGTCGGCCCGTTAAAAGTCCGCGGATATTTGTTATCGCCTTCCGTTAGCCACCTGCCTGTGTAAAACTGTTCGGCCATATTTAATCCGGCAGGCTGTAACATTGCTTTCGCCCTGGCTTGTCCCTGGAAGAATATAGTAATATCCAAATTTTTATACCTACCGCCGAACGTAGTTCCGTACATTATTTCAGGGGTGGCCGATTCGCTGGTCCTCACTTCGTCCAGGGCATTGATCACTCCGTCATTATTCACGTCCTTGTAACGGATGTCCCCAGGCCCTGATCCCAGCGGATGAGGATATTTGTTCACCTGGGCCGAATCCTGGAAAAGCCCCTGCGCCTGGTACAGCAGCCAGGAACCCGTGGGATGCCCCGTCATCCGCTGATAGGAAGGCACGGCGGCCGGTTCCGCCTCGTATATGACCTTATTGACGGCGAAGGTTATATTGCCGTTGATAAAGTAGGAAAATGACCTGTTGAGCGTTTTGCGATACCCCAGCTCCATTTCTATTCCATGATTGAGCACCTTGCCCAGGTTCTCATCCGGCAGGCTCAACCCGGTATACTCGGGAACTACTTCACTGGGCGGAATTAAAATGTGCGTACGCATGGAACGGAAGACATCCACGTCCACCGTCAGCGCATGGAAAAGTTTCATATCCAGCCCCAGATCGGTCGTCGTTGCCACTTCCCAGGTAATATTCACGTTGGGGGTGGGTCCCAGTGTAAAGCCGGGCACCTGCGTGGGAGTCGTCCCATAAAAGTATCCAGCTGCCAGGTATTGGGACACCTGGCCCGCCTGCAATTGATACGTTTGAATGTATTGGAAAGGACTGACGGCGTCGTTACCCGTTTGGCCCCACGAGCCCCTTACTTTCAGTTCATCAATGACACCCGACTTGAAAAATGGCTCATTAGACACGCGCCATGCACCGGAGATCGACGGAAAAAATCCATATTGCTTTCCCGGAGGGAAATTGGGGGAGCCATCATACCGCATGTTTACATCCAGCAAATACTTATCGCCGTAATTGTAAGACACCCTGCTTATATAGTTTTGACGGGCCGTCTGCGTGGTGGCTGAATTATTGGTTTCCCCGGTGGTACTGCCGGCAAAAAGTTCCTGGACATTGTTGCTCAAAAATCCGGTCCTGTACGCATCCAGCTCTGTATAAGTCTCCTGGGACTGCTCATACGCCACAAAAGCCTCTATGGTATGTTTATTAAATTTCCTTTCATAACCCAATTTCACATTGACCAACTGGTCCTGGGTTTTGGTGTTTGTAACAGAGAGATTGGGAGGTATGGATGAAGTTACTTCCGTATAACTTCCGGTGGATTCATCATAGCTATAGGCAGGGGGAGGCAATGCATTAAATCCTTTGTACTGGTAGGAAAAGAGGTCGTAAGAATAATACCCGTCCAGGTGCAGCCCTTTTGTGATATGGGACAGGTTCCAGCCAAAGGAAGTCTTTGTCTGCATGAAGTCATAATTGCTCGTCGTACTACCCAGGCCCCCATTTAAAATATAGACCATACTGTTGGCGGGCCCTCCGCCGATGCCGACACCGACATCCCCATTAGGATAACGCGGCACCAGGTAAGGATACGCATTCCATAGTTCATCGAATATATCGCCGGCACTGCCATAACTGGGGCTCTCGTTCAGTTTATACTCGTTCCGGTACATGACATCAACTCCAATCCTGAAGCTATTTGTGGCATTAATATCCACATTGGCCCTGGCATTCTTGTTGGTATAGTAATCGGAACCACCCTTGTATATACTATTTTGACGAAGGTATTGACCCGACACATAATACTTCACCTTATCCGTCCCGCCTCTGAGCGACAACACATCATTGTTCTGAAACGCCCAGGGGCTCATGACCGCTTTCCACCAGTTTGTATTGGGATATCCCAGCGGGTCGGAACCGTCTTTATATTTTTGAAGTTGTTCAGGCGTGTAAGTGGGTTGCTGACCAATCAGGGAATCATACTCATTCACCGATTCGGTGTACTCATACGAATTGAGCATCTTTGGTACCCGCGTAGGCTGGGTGGCCGATACATTCGCGCTGAAGGACAAAGTAGATTTACCCGAAACACCCCTTTTTGTCGTGATCAATATGACCCCATTGGCCGCCCTTGCGCCGTAAATGGCGCCGGTAGCATCTTTCAGAACCGTAAAGGATTCGATATCTGAAGGATCCAAGCGGTTAAAGCCACCTTGCCTGTCCGGGATGCCATCAATCACAATGAGCGGAGCCGTGTTTCCTAAAGTACCAACGCCCCGGATATACACGGTGGCGTCATCAGCCCCCGGTTCACCGCTACGGGTGTTGACGATCAGACCTGGCATAGAGCCCGCCAGTGCATTGGAAATATTGGGAACGGGCGATTTCGCCAGTTCGTCACCGCTGATAGCGCTCACGGCGCCCGTCAGGTTCACCTTTTTTCTCGTGCCGTAACCAATCACTACTACTTCTCCCAGGTCCTTTGATGTCTTATCCGGGCTCAATTGGATATTGATCTCGGAGGCATCCCCCACCTTTACTTCTTTAGATATATATCCAAGGGACGATACTACTAAGGTGGCATTACGATCAGGGGCGTCCATTGAATAAAGTCCTGATGAATCGCTGGTAGCACCTTTTTTAGTACCCTTGACAACAATACTGACTTCTCCAAGGCCAACGCCGTTGGTGTCCGTTACCCTGCCCGACAATCTCCTGGAGGTTTGTGCGACGGAATCGCCGGGAAGAAGAACAAGCCCTCCCGCTATAATGGCAAGCAGGAGCAATCTGAAAAGGGATTTTACAAGCATAGTCGTTAGGTTTTGGTATTAAGGCAATTAAATGACTCATCACATGAAAGAACGGGCCGTCCCAGCGTGAAAACCATCCTGGCGGATAGTTAAGCAATCGAATTATCTATTCTGTTCTGTTCTGTTATGTTAACCAAAAGTAAAATCTTTTTTTTTATTCTCAAAATATTTTGGAAAAAAACTGAAAAGGCAAAAGACCGGGCACAGGGGGGCATATCCTCGTCGCCGGATGGAAATCTGGATTAACATTGTCCTACGGAATTCTCCTACGGACAAAAACGGTATTGGAAATACTTTAGCCCGGACATGGGCTTTGATGAAGGGATGACCTTATCCTACTTTTTCGCGATGCGGTAGAGCTTACCTCCATCGGTTATTGCATACAATGCACCGTCTTTCCCTTGCCTCAATGCGCGGAAACGTTCTCCCAGGTGCTGCAATAACCACTCTTCGCCTACCACTTTATTATCTTTTATCTCCAACCGGATGATGTGAGAGCCGCTGAGGCAGCCCAGGAATAAGTTACCTTCCCACTCAGGAATATCACCCCGACTATAAAAGGTGATCCCTGACGGGGATACGCTCGGGTCCCAGTAATAAACCGGCTGTTCCATGCCCCTTTGCTGCTGAATCCCGTCGCCAACTTTATCACCACTATATTCGATACCATAGGTGATTACAGGCCAGCCGTAATTTTTTCCGGGCTGAATGAGGTTTACTTCGTCTCCGCCGCGTGGTCCAAACTCGGCTTCCCACAATGCTCCTGTTTGGGGACTTAAGGCCAGCCCCTCGGGGCTGCGGAGGCCGTACGCATAAATCTCGGGGCGGGCGTTGGGCGTGTCGGCAAAAGGGCCGCCGGGAACAGGCTTCCCCTCCGTCGTAATGTGGATGATTTTACCGAGTGCGGAATTCAATTGCTGCGCCTGCACGCGTATTTCATTCGCGGAACGTTCACCGGTACTTACGAATAAATTGCCGTCCTTGTCAAATACGATGCGGGACCCGAATTGCAGGCCCCCTTTATAGGCAGGAGTAGCCCGGTAGATCACGGTCGGCTCCTCCACTTTCGTTTCGTCTGCCGACAGCTTCCCTTTTGCCACCGCCAGCAAAGTGCCATCTGGTGTTTGCTCGGAATAGTCCCAGTAAATCATCCTGTTGGTGGTAAACTGCGGGTCAATGTTCACATCCAGCAACCCTCCCTGGCCGTCCGGCACCACGGCTGGAAAACCGGTGATTTCCTTATCCCTTTTCCCGGCCAAGGTTTCGATGCACATAGTGCCCATCTTCCCGGAAATCAATAACCTGCCATCGGGCAAATTGCAAATTCCCCAGGGATGCTGCAGCGTGCTATCGATTACGACGATGGATAAAGGCGTCTTTGTCGTAATGGCTGTTGTTCGTGTCTGACCAGGAAAGGCGGACTTGTAACTGCTATTGGGCGGTTTAGTTTCTACTGAAGTCGTGTTGTTTTGTTCGGGACCGCTCGTATGACAGCTTACGAGGGTGGTCAATGCCATCACAAGTAACGCGGTTGCGGATAATCTTTGAGGCGCCATAGGTTTTACGATTAGGGAATACAAAATATGACTAATCTCCTCTTGTACCAAATCCATTGCTTAAATTACAGGTAGATGTAATTAGTTACGCAACGAGACTTGGCATATGAAACTATACAACACACATCACGGCTCACTGCTCGAATATAATGGCAGTTTCCTGTTGATTTCGGAACAATGGGATCACCTGATTAACCGGGATCACCTGGAAGAATATCTAATTTCCATAGCGACTGACGCAAAAAGGATCACTCCCGATCAACAAATCGAATGGCTCAGTGAAGGCTCACTACTACCTCCCATAGGGAACCAGGAAGTTTGGGCGGCAGGAGTTACTTATTTAAAAAGCAGGGACGCGCGCATGGAAGAGTCTCAAAGCTCAGGCGCGGCAAACCTTTATGACCGGGTATATGAGGCGGAGCGTCCGGAATTATTTTTTAAAGCCGTCGCAAAAAGAGTCTCCGGCCATCAACAACAGGTGTATATACGCAAGGATTCAAAATGGAATGTCCCGGAGCCTGAACTTACGCTATTTATCAATTCCAACGGTATCATACAAGGATACACAGTGGGTAACGATATGAGTTCAAGAAGTATCGAAGGGGACAATGCGTTATACCTTCCGCAGGCGAAAATTTATGAAAAATCTGCGGGACTCGGGCCTTGTTTATATGTAACCTCCTCCCCTCTTAGCGGCGACACGAAGATTAAAATGCGCATAAAGCGCGATGGAAAATTAGCTTACGAGGGTGAGACTGCCATATCCAGAATAAAAAGATCTTTCAAAGAACTGACGGAGTATTTATTCCGGGAGTGTGATTTTCCGGGCGGATGTTTTTTAATGACGGGTACCTGCCTGGTGCCTCCGGTGGAGTTTACCTTACAGGAAAGAGATGTGGTAGAAATTACTATTGATGGGATAGGAACGTTGATCAATGAGATTGGGGTTAATCCCAAACATAAGCTCAAAGACCCAATGAACGACAAACGTTAATTTCGTATTAAACTGACCTACTTATGCAAAATACCGCTGATCTCAGGCTTGCCGTGCTCATTGACGCAGACAATGTTCCTCCCACCAGAATTAAGGCTATGCTGGAAGAGATAGCCAAATATGGCACCCCCACGTTTAAACGTATTTACGGAGACTGGACCTCGCCTTCCAAGTCTTCCTGGAAATCCGTTCTGCTGCCCTATGCGATTACGCCCATTCAACAGTACAGTTATACCACAGGAAAGAACGCCACTGACGCCGCTCTCATCATTGACGCCATGGACATTCTCTATACGGGAAAAGTGAGCGGCTTTTGCATTGTATCAAGCGATAGCGACTTCACACGACTGGCGACACGGCTGCGGGAAGCAGGGATGACCGTCTATGGGATGGGCGAGAAAAAAACGCCGCTGCCATTTATTTCTGCCTGTGACAAGTTCATCTACATCGAAATACTGGACTTGCCTGTTCAAGAAGAAAAACCCATTGCGACAACCGCCAACGTAAAGAAAAAAGGAGGCACACCGCCTCCCCCGGCAAAGCCCATGTCGAAGGTGACTGCGGAATTAATAAGGTTATGTAAGGATACTGTCAATGATCTGGCCGGCGAAGATGGCTGGGTGAATCTTGGTAATCTGGGCAAACTGATCATAAAAAAACAGCCCGATTTTGACCCCCGTAATTATGGGTTTAAAAAATTGTCGTCCCTGATTAAAAACATGCCTGCTTCTTTTGAAATTCAGGACCGGAGTTCCGGTAAGGATACCGATGCGCAATCCTTTTATGTTCGTGTAAAAGAGGACACTGGAGGCTAATACACTGCCGGAAATCATCTTTCCCCCTACACTTGCATTTTCGAAAAAGTTGTTATACTTTTCGCCATCCCTCTATTTCCAAGGCCTTATCAGGCCCCTGTCTTCTATTGCCTAACCCCGTAAACTACCACAATGAATAGTCGATTTGCGCTTTCTATGCTTGCCCTGACTGTAGCCGTTATTCTTGTTTTAATCCTTCATCGCGAAAATACCGTCGCCTCGGGTGGCAATACCCACATGGGCTATATGTGCCTTAATTGGAGTAAACCCGACACTGCCAATAGAATTATGGCCACCTGGAGACAAGATCAGCAAAAAACAAGCGCAGTAGAAAGCATCGTCTTCACCGATTACGCATTGATATTGTTATACTGCCTTTATCTATGCACCTGTCTTTACCTAAAAGGAAAGAATGAACAAAGACGATGGCTGCAGAAGGGGCTTGGGATGGCCTTAATTCTGATCCTGACGGCCGCCCTGATCGATGCTTTTCAGGACCACAAAATTTATACCTACCTCTACAATCAGGACCGGGTAACGGATCTAAGATGGTTCACCTGGATTAAATGGACCGCATTACTCCTGGGCATTATCCCTTTGGTAATTTCTCTTTTTCCCCGAACCTTCTCTCTTCAAACATCAGCCAATAGAGTGCTTCAATACCTTTCCTGGCTATTGAAAACAATTTGGACCTTCTTTCCTCCCCTACTATTCCTCTTTTTGACCATTTATTGCTTTTGGTTAATCACCCAGGGCAAGGATATCATTGTTGCATTTACTGAACAGAATCCGAACCCCCATTATTCAGCAAGTTTAACCCGGCTGATATTTTTCATTGCTATTGGCTTCTGGGTGTACGTTACGTGGTATTCCTCACGGATAATCGCTGACATTAAACAAAAAAGGCAAGGTCACCCTGTGGAAATCGGCGAGACCTTCCTTACCGAATTCCCCAGGCTCGCGGGTAATAGCTGTTTCCTTATTCTGGAATTGGCCGTATGGCAATCACCCATCCTGCCCTGCCCCATCAATTCATCCGAGGCCTTCATTATTCTCTTGCTTGCGCTATTCAATCTTTATTTCATCGACAAGTGGATCAGCCAACGGATGTCGGCCCTAAAGGGTTTTGCAAGTATTTTCTGGTGCAGCCTGGCTCTTTTCTTTGTCCTGCTTTTAACAACCGCTCTTTTAACCATCTCCTCGTCGACCACCTATTTTTACTGGCTATTTGCACTTTTACTTATCCTTCATATTTCTTTTATTCTATATACAAACTTGCGCAGGGAGGATTTGAAAAGGAAGGCCGCCGCCTTACACTCGCAGGTGGCTGATCCACCCCTCTCTATCACAGACCGAATTATGGACTATTTCTGTATCCCCAGGGAAGAATCGGGCTATTTCAAATGGTTCAATATAATCAGTATTGCCGGCCTGGTGATTTACGTTCTGGCGATTGTAAACCTGGGATTCGCCAGGGGTATAAGGCCCTTCTCCCTCGTCATCCTGGCCTTTGCGGTGCTACTGGCTGCAGCCAGTTTAATCACGGCATTCTCCGTGAGATACCGGGTCAACTTTCATTTATTGCTGCTGCTTGCAGCGTTCATCATCGGAATGAAGGAAACCCATTATGTGAGAACCAGGGCATTGCTGAGCTCAGGAAACGCCTACAACAAACGGCCCAGGCTGGACGATTATCTCAAGGAATGGCTCGATGAGCGAGTCCCCCTTAAGGGCGATTCTACAAAACAATACGATGTCTATTTTGTACTGGCCGATGGTGGTGCATCCAGATCCGGCTACTGGACCGCTTCGGTGTTAGGTAAGTTAGAAGATTGTTCATTAACCAGCCATACCTATGGCAGATTCTCAGATCATGTCTTCTGTCTTTCCGGCACCTCGGGTGGAGGAGTAGGAGTTGCCACCTTTTTCGCCTTGTTGCGTAACAAGCCAGTATCTAAAAAATCATATTACCAAAGCGCCGCCGACTTTTTGGAGCAGGACTATATAACCTACACCCTGGCCAGAATGTTAGGGCCCGATTACTTCAATTACAATAGTCATCTATTTAAAGACAAAGACCGAGCCGCCGCATTAGAAGAGTCTTTTGAACGATCCGCGACAAACTTGACCAAAACCGATTACCCCATGCCCTTTAATGATAATTTTTCAACTTTCAAGGCCTTTGACGAGCACGGGAAAATTGCATTGCCTATTCTCTTTGTCAATACCACCCGAATGCAGGACGGCAATCCGGGAGAAGTGACCAATCTACAGCTTGACACAAGCTTATTTAACCATCGGGTCGACGTCCTGGGATTACTAGATACCAATCAGGATATATCGATGGCCTCTGCGGCTATCCTGGGAGCCAGATTCCCTTATATCAGCCCCGCCGGCCGAATTAAAAACGACTATTTTGTTGACGGAGGCTACTTTGATAATTCCGGCGCCGGCGTTGTCCAGGAGCTCCTTCGGGGTATTATGAATAGCGTCTATGAGGACAGTCTGAACGGCGGTACTCTCTGCAGGCAGGTTCGCCGGCTTCGCTTTCACGTATTGCATATTGTGAACAGTCCGGTGGACCTGGATTCCTCTAATATAACGGCCGTTCGCCCCATTAATAATGATCTGTTTTCACCCCTACTGACCATCTTAGGCGCCTACGATATGCAAACAACGGTCAATGACCGAAGGCTTTATAACTATGTGGACGATCTAAGAAATATCCACGACTACAACGCCGATCATTCAATCATCTCCCTTTATGAAGATTCAACCGAGTGGCCAAAAGACACTTTGCGCGTCCGCTTTGAAAAGGAACCGCCGTACTCCATGAACTGGTTCATGTCTGACACCACTCGAAGGCGAATAGTTGAGCGACTGGGTAAACAGCCCGTTGTGAATGATTTGGTTAAATATATAACAAGCCATTAAATGAAGAAATAGGCTTCCATCCGGTGTGTTTGTTCATTGCAGAACAATCCGCCTCCAAATTGCTGCTTTTTGCTTAAAAAGTGATACATTTCACTTCTGTACCCTGAGCCAACCTTATCCTTTGACGCGACCTTATGCTAGTACACCGGGTACACAACCCTAAACTATTGGTATGAAAAAGTGTCTGAGCATAATCCCTCTCCTGATAACCTTCATTATACACGGACAATCCCGGGAAATAGTGACCCTGCAGGAAAATCTCCCTACCCTGACAGACAGTCTCCGGTATGTAGATGCACTCAACCGCTTATCCATCCTCTATTACGAAAAAAATGCAGATACCTGCCTTTCCTATGCAAAGTCGGCTTACGCTATTTCGCTCCGCAAACAATACCAGAAAGGGCAGGCCGACGCGTTGAACAATATGGGGATTGTATATGATATCGGTGACGATCCCGCTTTATCCTTCCGCTATTACAACGAAGCCCTGGATCTTTACCAAGCCTTGCGAGACTCTTCCAATATTGTCCAGATGACGATGAACATCAGCTTGGTGTTACAGGAGAAAGGTGAAATCGACAAATCGCTTCAGTACCTGCTGCGTGCCATAGACATGGGAGACAAACTACGCAATGACTCCATTATGTCGTTAGTACTGATCGACTATCTTACCATGTTTACAGACAAGATCCCCCGGGATTCCCTTTCTCTCTACCTCCAAAAAGCCACCCGGATTGCCACGAAATACCACGATGCAAGGGTACTGGTGGCCGCCGAGCAAACGCAGGGGATATTAGACCTGGCTGAAAACAAGCGGGACGAAGGCATTGCCCTGCTTCAGGAGGCGGCGGCAAAGGCGGTTGCCATAGGCGCCAGCTACATGAGCCTTGATATCATTACCTCGTTGGGCGATGAATTCCTCAAAACACAACCTGATTCAGCCCTCAAATATTATATGCGCGGGCTTCGCGTTTCTGAAGCAAAAGGATATAATACCTACAGAAAAGTATACTTGGAAAAGCTCTATACCTATTACCACAATAAAAAGGATCTTCCCCAGGCAATGGCATATGCAACGGAGCTCTTGCAAGTTTACCAAGACGAAGCCATCGCCAGCAATCTATCCGGTGTTGATTACATCGATTATGCCCTGGCGGAAAAAGAACTGGAAGCAGCCAAAGCCAGGAGCGAGAATCGGAAGCTCGTCATCCTGGTCTTAAGCATTGTCTCCGCATCCGCCCTGGCCATTGCCGTATTCCTTATGCAATTATACCGCCTCAGAGGAAAAAACGCCGTCACCCTGGAAGCCTTGAATACGGCTGTCAATGAGCAGAATGAACAGTTACAGCAAAAACACGCATTCAACAACAAGCTTGTATCCCTGCTTGCACATGATTTCCGGCAGCCCATCATTACGGCAAAGAACCTGGCTATACTGCTCAAAGAACCGGACGTCTTTACGCCGGAGGAATTACAGCAAATCATAGCGTCCATCGAGGTATCGTCTGACACAGCCATTGATATCTTTGAGAACATCCTCCAATGGATTAAACGGCAGCTTTCCGGTTTCCACTATGAACCTGTACCCCTTGGCCTGCGGGATCTGGTGGACCAGGCCCTGCATCCTTTCATTCCCCTGGGCGCAGATCAACATATTACCCTTATCAATACCGTGGCCGAAACCATTACCATTCATGCCGACAGGGAATTGCTGCAATTCGTCAACCGAAACTTCATCCACAACGCCATCAAGTTTTCGCCTGCATACAGCACCATCACGGTATCTGCTGAAGTAACGCATTCAGAAGTGATCGTCTGTGTGCGCGACGAGGGAAAGGGCATCAACCCGGAAAAACTGCCCCAGTTATTTGACTTCAAAAAGGAACTGCGTTATGACAACGATAAGGAGAAGGGCGCCGGGGTAGCCCTGATGATCTCGAAGGACTTTATAGACCGGATGTTTGGCAGGATATGGGCGGAAAACGCGGGTGGCAAGGGGGCGGTCTTTTGTTATGCGCTGCCTAATGAGGGGTAATGAGTCGGGCTGGGCGAATCATTAGGCTCCATTAGGTGAATACACAAGATGGAACCAGGATCCCACCCGAAGCCTAGTCTGTTCTCAGACTCTTGACGGGGTTTGCTATTGCTGCCTTTACCGCCTTGAAGCCGATGGTAAGCAGCGTGACAAGCACCGCGAGGAAGCCGGCCGCCAGAAAGTCCCAGAAACTGATGTTTATCCTATATGCGAAATCCTGCAACCACCGGTGCATAAACCACCAGGTAACCGGCGAGGCTACGACAAAGGAAATAACCACCAGCTTTAGGAAATCCCTGGACAAGAGGTGTACGATACCGGGTATCGAAGCACCCATTACCTTCCGGACGGCAATCTCTTTGGTCCGTTGAAGGGTACTGTACGAGGCCAGCCCAAACAGGCCCATGCAGGAGATAAAGATGGCCAACACGGTAAAATACAAAAAGAGCTTCCCGAATCTGTCTTCACTGCGATACTGTTTATCGAAATGCTCATCCAGGAAGTAATAAAGCAACGGCCTGTAAGGAACGATGGTCTTCCATTTGTTGTCAATGGCCGAGAGCGTAGCAGGCAAATGGTCGGTAGATACTTTGACTGAAACAAGAGAGCAGGCCTCCGGCTCTATGCGCATGCTGAGCGGCCTGATCTCCTCCTGCAGGGATCGAAAATGAAAATCTTTCATTACCCCGATGATCTTTCCCTCCCTGCCGAACTGGCTAAAACGACGGCCCACAGCCTGTTGAGGTGAATGGTAGCCAAACATTCTGGCAGCAGCTTCGTTGATCAACATGGCTTGGGTGGTATCGGTCTGAAAATCCCTGGAGAAAGCCCGGCCGGCCACTATTTTAATCTTATACTGGTCGATATAATCCCAATCCACAAAATAGGAATCCAGGTTGGCGACCTGCAGGTCGCCCTTGTAGTTTTCTATCTGACAATTGACAATCGGGGCCTCTGTGCCCGGAACGTTGGAAGCAAGGGAAGCCGAAAACACACCCGGGACTTCCTTCAGGGACTGTTGGAAAGCCATTCTGTGCGGATCCCCTTCGGTGTCGATGATCATCATCTGCTGTTTGTCAAATCCCAGGTCCTGTTCGCGCATATACTTCAATTGATTGTATACTACGATCGTGGCGATGATGAACCCGATAGACAGCGTGAACTGAACGAAAACCAACCCTTTCCTGAGCATGTTGCCCCGGTTGCTTGTTGCAAAGCGACCTTTTAGTACGATCGATGGCTTAAAGGAAGAAAGGATCAGGGCCGGATAAATACCTGCCAGCAACCCGATGCCCAGGGATGCCACAAAGAGTAAGAAAATATAGGTGGGGTGTTCGAAAACGCCATTGATGATCGTCTTTCCGGACAGCTGATTGAATTCCGGAAGGAGCAGGCCGGCAAAAAGTACCGATAAGCAAAAAGCGATCAGGCAAAGCACAATGGATTCACCGGCGAACTGCCCGGCGAGCTGGGTTTGCAGCGCACCAACGACTTTCCTGATCCCTACTTCCTTTGCACGTTCTGCCGATCGGGCAGTGGTCAGGTTAACAAAGTTGATGCAGGCGATCAGTAAGATGATGGCTGCGATAAAAGAGAACAGGTAGACATTTTTGTAGTTGCCGTTCTTACTCCCGTCACGCGTCGAATACAGGTATACGTCTCTTAGGGGCTCCAGTGATAGCGTCGAAGACATCTGTTGGCTTCTCATGGCCTGGCCTTCCCGTCGTTCTATAAAGGCGGGGAATTTATCCTCGAGCGCCCGGATATTCGTGTTCGGCTTTAAGAGGAGAAAGCATACCGGGTGATAGTCGTTCCATTGCCAGTCGTCTTCCAGACCCCGGTTCAGGTGTTGGGTTTCCGTGCTCATCGAGACAATGACGTCGCCGCTGATCTGGGAATTCTCTGGCAGGTCTTTCATTACTCCCGTGATTTTGACCGGCCAGCCCTTACCTGTGAGCAGCACAGTTTGCCCGACCGGGTTGGCGCTGCCAAAATATTTTTTTGCGGCGGTAGCCGAAAATACGGCGGTAAAGGGTTCTTTCAGGGCAGTGTTTGGATCACCCTGAAGAAGCGGAAAATCGAAGACCTGGAAGAACGCTGGATCTGCAAGCAGGGAATTTTCTTCCTGGTATTTAACATCGTCCTTTCTGAAGAGGAAGCTTACCGTTGCCACGCGAACCGCGGATGCTATTTCTGGGAATACCGGCTCCATATTGGGAAGCACGGGCCAGGCGGGCCCATTGGCCCGGATCGTTTCTGTTGGGGTTTTAACATCGCAAACCACCCTATAGATGCGATCGGCTTTAAAGTGAAAGCCATCATAGCTCAATTCAAAGCGCACGTAAAGGAAGATCAGGAAACAGGCTGTCATACCAACCGATAATCCCACGATATTGATCAGGGAAAATGCCCGGCGTTTCCACAGATTGCGCAAGGCCGTTGTCAAGTAGTTCTTAAACATAAGCGGTGGTTTTGAAATGCAATTTAATAATCGATGCCACTCCGGTTCTCAGCAGATGGCGCCAAGATCCGGAATGAAATCTGCAATATCCCATCCATCTCATGTCAACTAAGTACGTCGAATATGTGTAGTAAAAAAAGACGTTTCCTGTACTTTAATATAGAAATAAGAAACAACTCCCCAAAAAAGAAAATGATCAATGGTCCCGGGCAATGACAGGCTCCCTGAATGTAATAGTTGGCCATCCGGGCGTCCATGGGACGGGCACTACCGGGCCGCAAATTTTGCTGCCGAAGTATTAAAAAAAACAAGACCTTTAAAGGTATGGTAGCTTCCATCCTCGTCGTCGGCAGTTCCAATACCGACATGGTCGTCAAGACCTCCATCCTTCCAGGGCCAGGGCAAACCGTATTGGGCGGTGAATTTTTTATGAATGCCGGGGGAAAGGGCGCCAACCAGGCTGTAGCCGCCGCGCGGTTAAATGGCTCTGTCACTTTTGTCACGAAGACAGGGAATGACATCTTCGGCGCGCAAGCCATCGAGCAGTTCAAAAAAGCGGGTATCGATTGTCGATATATCCTGACGGATCCTTCGGCCGCCTCGGGGGTAGCCCTGATCACTGTAGATGCCAAAGGAGAAAACTGTATCGCGGTGGCGCCGGGCGCCAATGCCTGGTTAAGCGCCGAAGAAGTATCATTGGCCAGCGAGGCGATCCTCCGTGCAGAAGTTATCCTGGTCCAGTTGGAGATTCCGCTGGAGACAGTGGAAAAGCTGGTAGCGCTTGGCGCAGCTTCGGGGAAGCGGGTGATCCTAAACCCGGCCCCCGCTTGTGCATTACCGAATGAATTGTTGAAACAGGTGACCATCATCACACCCAACGAGCATGAAGCGGAACTTCTCACCGGCATCCCGGTTAGGGATATAGATACAGCCAAAGAGGCGGCAAAGGCTTTGGCGGGCAAGGGGATCGAAACCGTCATCATCACCATGGGGAAACAGGGCGCATTATTGTGGGAACAAGGAGCGGGTCGTGTCGTGCCTGCACCTGTTGTGAGCGCTGTCGATACGACGGCGGCAGGCGATGTCTTCAATGGCGCGCTCGCCGTGGCCCTGGCGGAAGGGCAACCAATGGGTGATGCGGTACTATTCGCCAATCATGCCGCTGCCTTGTCGGTGACGAAGCTCGGGGCACAGGCTTCCGCCCCCACGAGAAGAGAGACGGAGGTATTTATGAAGCGGTGAGCTATGGCGTAAAAGAGATGAGCGTTTATCTGCAAAACAATCCCATATGTTCATTGTTGAGAATTATTCGACGGCCGTCCTGCTTTGCGTGGTCACCATGATCTGCTGGGGCTCCTGGGCCAATACGCAAAAGTTGGCGAGCAAGGCCTGGCGCTTCGAGCTGTTCTATTGGGATTATGTCACGGGCATTCTCCTGTTCTCGTTATTGTTCGCCCTGACTTTTGGCAGTATCGGCTCAGAGGGGAGGAGCTTTCTCACCGATCTGCGGCAGGCGGGAGCCGGGAATATAGGAAGCGCTTTTGTGGGCGGCATCGTTTTCAATGCCGCGAATATCCTGTTCTCTGCTGCTATCGCGGAAGCAGGGATGGCCGTGGCCTTTCCCATCGGTATCGGTATAGCGCTGGTCCTGGGAGTATTGCTCAATTATATGGCCGATCAGCGGGGGGATCCCTATTGGCTGTTCGGGGGTGTGGCTTTTATCATCGTAGCCATCTTACTCAACGCGGCAGCCTATCGCCGTTCTGGGAACGGCAGCCGGGTAAACTCAAAGGGATTGCTCCTGGCAATCGCCGCTGGAGTACTGATGTCCTTCTTTTACCGTTTCATTGCCGCGTCCATGGACCTGGTTGATTTTCGCCATCCGGCGCCGGGGAAGATGACGCCCTATACGGCCGTCTTCATCTTTTCTACGGGCATCTTCGTCAGTAATTTCCTGTTCAATACGATCCTTATGCGCAGGCCGGTTAGCGGGGCGCCCTTGTCTTATAAGGATTATTTCGCGGGCCGGTGGAGGACGCATCTTGTCGGCCTGTTGGGCGGATTGATCTGGGGACTGGGGAATTCCCTCAACTTGCTGGCGTCCGGCAAGGCCGGACCGGCTATTTCTTACGGATTGGGGCAGGGCGCCACGCTGGTCGCCGCCGCCTGGGGCGTCTTCATCTGGAAGGAGTTCAGCCCGGCGCCGGCTAGAACACGAGTATTAATCACCTGTATGTTCCTTTGCTTCATGGCGGGTATCGGGATGATTGTGTATGCGGGGTTGTGACGTATTAATACCTCTCTCACCCAACAAATGACATCGCATTACATTGAGCCGGCATTGATTTTAGATTTTTTCTTATTCGGCTAAGCGATTGCGGCTCGACTCCTATATAAGATGCCAGATATTTATCATTGAACATTTGCAATAAATATGGCTCATTCCTCAGCAATTTGCTATATCGATCCGTTGCCGACATGGTAAGCAGGTTGAAAATCCTGTCATATGCCAAAGTAAAAGAGTACTCATTGAGCTTTCGCAGACACTTCTCTAAAACCGGGAAATGCCCAAATCTAGCATCAAGCCCAGGTTGCCCAATTCTTATAGCTCTAATATCAGTTAGCGCTTCGATAGACATGGTCCCTGGTGTTTGAGTCAGAAAACTTTTGTAATCCACAATAAAAAGGTTTTTGAAATCGCTTTGTATTTCATTAAAATGAAACGACCAGGTAATGGTTTTACCTGCATAGTCTGTGTAATATGACCGTGCTTTACCAGATACAATAAAATAAGCGTATTTGGCAATTTCCCCTTCATTAAATATAATATGACCTTTAGGGATCAGCACATCTCTACAGTTATTTAAAATTATTTCAACTGCAGAGTCATCCAGGCTCACAATATTCCCGATGTAATTCAGTAGTGGTATTGCATTGATCGAATGGATGTATCTCATTTCTATAGTTTTTCTTATGGTTTGGTTGTGCTGTATGCGATGATTCTATATAAACTTCGTGCCATCTTTTTAACCGCTATTAATCAACCATTTATACATCAAATGACCATGAGAAGGTCTTGACATAGCATCACTGAGCGATATAGTTTTGATATCTCAACGAAGGTTTAAATAGACTTGCAAAAAGATATTTTAACTTCTTTTAGCCACGAAAATCCACAAGCTAATAACTGAATGATCCTGTGGCCTTGAGATTACATACAATAAAACCCATTTCCCGGCATTTTATCCACCCTTGAAATATCAACACCAAATGGCCAATCGTTGATATAACAATACCAGAAACTGTTTGGCAAACTCCTTAATGATTGACTTATAGCATATTATGTAACTGGCACAATTTTTACAAGGTGCCTGTATTGCTGGTAATAAATTGACATTATTTATTTAAACGGATACCGTATGGAATATATTAGAAAAGCAACACCAGCAGATGCTGAACGGATTAGATTTATAGCGGAACAATGTTGGTGGCTTGCTTCCCGTGATATGGAAACCCAAAAAAAAATTGAGCAAACAATCAATGACTTATATTCCCATGTGAAGCTGACCAATGAAATAAACAACCACATTTCCATTTTTCTCCTGGTAATTGACGGAGATTTGGCCGTCGCCTTTATTTCCTATACATTTAAAAGTGATAATGTTATAGCCTGTGAGATCAATGCCCTGTACTGTTTACCGGAGACCCAAGGAAAACGATTTGATGAGTTGCTCATCAATGAATTGATAAAAAATACAATTGCTGCAGGGGGAACCAAAATTTTTGTCGTGTTGACCAATTACAGTGGGCCGGTTGCCCTGTTTGAAAGATTGGGTTTCAAGTCCCTTAAAACAAACGATCCAAAAAATTTGGAATACGAGGTACTTGTTATGAGTAAAAATCTGGGGGCCTCCCTAAGTAAGCGAGTTGATACAGGCGATTAGCATTAAAGTAGGTATTTTTATACTAATCAATTGGGAATGAATATGAAATATCAAACGGGAAAAGCGCCCTGTCTTATCATAAGGCATTCTGCGATTAGCATACTACTGCTATTTCTCCCCTTTTCCGTCTGGGCCCAATATTATCCATGCCCCCAACCGATAGACCCCGGAAAAGAAGGGCAACTGTTGGCCATGCTGAAAAACAGCAAACCTGACAAAAATAAGGTAGTCATCCTACTAAACCTAGCTAATATATACGTCAACGGGCCCATAAGGAAGGATGCCGATATTGACCGGGCCATGAGTTTAGCCGACGCGGCTAGTAAATTAAGTAGCCAATTACATGAGGTATCCTTACACAACGATGCCCAGCTTTTTATAGCAGATATGTTTACGCTTCAAGATGATATGAAGTCAGCTGAAAGCATCCTGAGCACCCTCGATGATACGGCAAAATTGAAATTATTGTTGAATTTAAGCTATAAATATTGGGCAAGAAACAACGGCAAAAAAGAGCAGGACCGGCAAAAAACGCTGCTTTTCGCTGAACAGTCAAGAAAATTGAGTGTCCGTCTTCATTTACCGGAATACAGAATTTTGGCACTTAATTATATCGCTTTAGCTCATTATAGCCAGGGAGACACTTCTGCCATGTCAGAACTCATGGAAGTTGTTAGACAATATAAGGCCATAAAATACCCCAACCACCTGCACTACACATACTGTGAACTGGCAATAATGAATTATGTCAGGGGAAACCCAGATAAAGCGGAGTACTACGCTATGGAGTGCATAAAGAATATGCAGGCAACGGGAGATACTATCGCTGCAGGCGATTTTTATTATTGGCGATCAGTTATCGCTTATAACAATGAGGATTTTCAGAAAAGCTTTGATTTTGCCATTCAGGCTATTGACCATTTTAAAGTTCATTCCGGTGAAATTTGTATAGCCAACCGCGGCATCGTATTCAGAATGCCAGTCCAGGCGTTGCGTAAAATGAAAAGGTACGGGGAGGCGTTACAGTATGTCAGGGAAATAGAAAGAGACTATCCACCGATAACCCCTAATGACGAAAAAGACTATGCCGTAATGACCGGAAATATTTACAGGGATATGAAAGCCTACGATAAGGCAGCAAAATATTTCAAGGACGCCTTTGATCTAAGTAAAAAGCAAAATAAAACAGATTACGACATTTATGTTAATATCGGCCAGCTTTATGTTGAATCAGGACAATACGCTAAAGCAAAACTGTTTTTAAATAAGATTCCGGAATCTAACCGCCTCCAGTATACTCCAAGCTTTATGAGCCACCTTCATTATATGCTTTTCCTGGCTGACTCTGCCACCGGGGATTACCGTTCGGCAATTAAGAATTTATCCGATTATCGGGGTTTTGAAGAGTTCAATTTGAGAAAGGCTAAAGACGAAGAAGTAAAGAAGTTGGAAGTGCAATATGATGTAAAAGAAAAGGAGAATGCCCTCTTGATTAAAGATCAGCATATCGCTTTACTGAATCAAAATTCTAAGCTCGATGAAATCAAGCTTAAGCAGTCCCGGTTGGAACGGAATATAACCATTGCGGCGGTACTTGTGCTCTTGACGGCTGCCGGCATATTTTTTAAACAGTACCGAGATAAAAAGCGCATTAACCTCATAATTACCAGGGATAGCGAAGTCATATCGAATCAAAATAATGTTATCAGTCAAAAGAACGAACATTTAGAGCTATTATTACGGGAAAAGGGATGGTTGATAAAAGAAGTACATCACCGGGTAAAGAACAACCTGCAAACCATCATCAGCCTGCTGGAGTCTCAGGCCGCATACCTTGAAAACGATGCGCTGAAAGCCATAGAAACAAGTCAGAACCGCATCTATGCCATGTCTTTGATCCATCAAAAACTATATCAGTCCGAGGATATCCAAACCATCGATATGATGGTTTACATACCCGAATTGATTAAATACCTGAAGGATAGTTTTGACATTTCCCCTAAAATTGATTTCAACGTGGAAATTGACCAGGTAAGCCTTGATGCATCCATTGCCATACCTCTGGCGCTGATCATCAACGAGGCCTTGACCAACTCCATTAAATATGCCTTTCCAGACAACAGGCATGGAGATATCTTCATTTCCTTACGTGAACAGGGTGAATTACTAAAGCTGGAATTGGCCGATAACGGCATCGGAATGGACACAAATTCAATCAAAGCAAATCCTGCTTCCCTGGGACTCCAATTAATTAAAGGGTTAATTAAGGAAATCCACGGTGAAGTCAGCTTTAAAAACAATCATGGTGTTAAAATCACTGTATTATTTAAAAGGATCGCCCTGGAATACGCCAATATTTTAGAAACTGATACAATGACTGAGGCCTAAACAAAGCTCTGGATATTTATGGACCCAAAAATACTTATTGTCGAAGACCAGTTTATTGAAGCCAACAACCTGAGGATTAGTCTCCATAGGGCAGGCTACGCGGTATGTTCGATAGCCTCATCCGTCGACGAGGCCATAAAAATAAAAAATGAAGAAAAACCGAACCTGGTCTTATTGGATATCCGATTACAAGGCAAATTAAACGGCATAGACCTCGCCAAAATATTAAGATCAGAAAATATCGCTTTTATATTTCTATCCGCCAATTCCAGCCGCGAAGTGCTGAACGCGGCAAAGGCGACCCGACCTTATGGCTTTCTTGTCAAACCATTCCGTGAAAAAGACGTCCTGGTTGCGATAGATGTTGCCTGGTACCTTCACCAACAAAACGAGCAAGTCATTTTAAATGATAAATTCTCAACAACTGAATTTTCCAACACCGACTTACACAAAATTATCGGGAAGAGTCCCTCTATGAATACGGTGCTTAAAAATATAAAGGTAGTAGCCGATTCCTCGATATCGGTGTTAATACAGGGAGAAAGCGGCACGGGAAAGGAATTGGTAGCACAATGTATTCACCGCATTTCTACACGCAGCTCAAAACCATTTATTGTAGTAAACTGTGCCACCCTTCCCGCAAATCTTGTAGAATCAGAATTATTTGGTCATGAAAAAGGCGCCTTCACAGGGGCAAATGAAAAAAGAATAGGGAAATTTGAACAGGCAGACGGGGGCACCGTTTTTCTAGACGAAATAGGAGAACTACCCCAGGAGCTACAGGTTAAACTACTTCGCGTATTACAGGAAAAAGAGATAGATGTTATAGGCGGCAAAAAAAGAGAGATAGATGTTCGAATTATCGCAGCCACTAACCGCAATCTGGAAGAAGAAGTCGCTGCCGGCCGGTTCCGGCTCGATCTCTACTACAGGCTCAACGTATTTCCCATTCATCTTCCTCCATTACGGGAGCGTACGGAGGATCTGTTATTACTGGCAAACCATTTTTTACATGTTTATTCTAAAAAGGAAAAAAAGACAACTACCACGCTCTCCGATCAGGTAGTCGATTCCCTGTTGAATTATTCATGGCCCGGAAATATACGCGAACTTGAAAATATAATGGCAAGAAGTGTTTTGCTGGCAACTGACGGTATTGTTACTGACCTTCACCTTCCATCCTTTCAAAAAAACAGCGCCAGTATCTTACCGTCTGCTTCCACCAAAACGATCGAAGAAAATGAACGGGATTATATACTTAGCATCATAAATAAGTGTAACGGAAAGCTGGAGGGCCCAGATGGAGCCGCAAAAATGATGAATCTCAATGTATCCACCTTAAGATCCCGAATGAAAAAACTGGGCATAGAAAAAAAGAGGTACTAGTTCCAATAAGGCTGCACCCCCCTCCTACCTGGAACCGTGATATCTCACGGTTTTTTTTTAAAAGGTGGACATATCACGGATTTTCTGCCGAAACGCTATCTAACAGTCTTATAATCAGCCATTTAAAAACATGGCATGGAATTTACACGACAGGGCAAACGTCAGAGAGGAAATTGATTGAAATATGCCAAGACAAGTACCATCTGAGGAGTTTGACGCCCGGCAAGAGCTTATCATGCGACTTGGTCAGGACATTGCATTGATAAAAAACAGGGAGCAACTGGATAGCCTGATAAATGGTTCTTTAAGGGAAAAAGTTGGATTTCAACACTCCACCATTTTTACCTTAAAAAATGATGGCCGGGAGATATCCAACTTTTTAAAAGATTACGGTGACGCGGAAACCAGGAATCAGTTCTCAGAAGTGATTTTAATCGGTAAGATACCCTTCGATCATAAAATTAATGATTTTCAGATACCGCCTCGTCAAATCGATTTTGATGAGCTTGTCATGAGCGGAAACGTTGAACCCTACTTAGCAGGTCCCGGCATTGCTGGCAATGCTAAAGTGTATACGTTCCCCTTATTTCAGGGCAGCTCGATCATTGGCGTTTGGATCATCCTGTTTAAAAAGGAAAATGCAGCGCATTTTGAGCCGGCAGCGCTTTGTCAGATGATCTCGACCCAATTGACGTTTGCGGTTATTACTATTAAAACACAAGAGGAAATTGAAATCAGCAACAAAGAGCGGGAAATCATCCAGTCCCTAAATATAGATTTTGCCACTATCCGGGAGAAAAAGGACCTGCTCAAAATTATACATTATAAGCTTAAAAGTCTCTTCAACTTTAGTCATCATTGGGTGGCAACGGTAAACGAGGATGAACTCACCATGAGTACGTTTATGCAGGATGCAGAATCCAAGACAAAGTTTCATCCCAAGTACAAACATGTCACTCATGCCAAATACCCTATCGCAGATCAGGTCTTCAACAAAGTAATTTTGACGGGTGAGCCCCTAATTTTTGATCTGGAACAGCTTTCTGCACGGGGAGCTATTCCGGAATACCTGCAAATAAATTATGAAAGCGGTATTCGGAAGGTCGTCATGCAAAGTTTGGAAATAGCGGGCCGCTTTATAGGCGTTTGGGCTGTCTGTCTCTGTGAAAACCACGAGATGAAAAATACCTACATTAACCTGATCAAGGATATAGCCAATCAATTTTCGATAGCCATAGGCAATATCATCGCCAATGAAACCATACAGGCTAAGGAAGCCGAACGCGAGTTACTATTGAAATTGAGCTATGATATAACATCCATTAAGGACAGAAAAGGTCTTCTTTGGATCATACAGACCAACCTAAAAAAATTATTTACATTTCAGAATATCGTTATCATGGTATTGAACGATGAGGATCATACCCATGACATATTCCTTTCCACGGATGTAGCATACACCAGAGAAAATTTAGCCCAGTATAGCAAGGGGCCGGTTCGGTTCGAATACAATGATGGCTATTTTAACAAAGTAATGGAGGGGGATGGCATTGTGTTATTTAACCTGGAAAAGATCACCGACCTGGCAGCACAACCCGCCTGTCTTCAGTATCTGTATAACTCAGGTATCAGGAAGAAAATTGGCACTGCCCTCAGGGATGATAACCGGAACATTGGGGTGCTTTACATAAATCTGGAAAATAATACAGACTATTCAGACCATGAATTGGAAATTGTTAAAGGCGTTTCTTATCAATTATCTACCGCAGTTTCAAACATCCTCGCAAATGAACAGATCCTAAAAAGAGAGAATGAAAGAGACCTGCTGTTGTCATTGAGTATTGACATAGCGTCAGTGCGCAGCAATGGCGAATTACTCAAGGTGATCAGCCAGCGCTTAAAATACCTACTGAAGTTCTCCCATACGATAGTGGGGATTATTAACGAAGATGCTACAGTCAGCGGAGTTCTTCTGGATCCGCAGTCTGTATCTATATCTCATCCGGGATATAGTGAAGCTGTAAACACAAGATATCCGATCCGGGACAATATTTTAGACAAATCCATATTGACGCCGGACCCCTTGCTCTTCAACCTAAAAGAGCTAATGGACTCGACCAATGGTGATATCCCTCTGTATCTAAAAGTCAACTATGAATCAGGGATAAAGAATGCAGTTGTCATTCGCTTTTCAAAAGGTGACCACGTTTTCGGGTTTTGGACGCTCCTTTTCGACCATGATATAGTATTTGATACGGGCAAACAAAACCTGATCAAAGGCTTATCTCATCAGATATCAGTTGCAGTATCCAATCTTTCAGCCAATGAAAAAATAAACAAACACGTCGCTGAGATCAGTAAATATAAACAACAGCTGGAAGAAGAAAAGATCTACCTCAAGGAGGAAATTGAAACGACTCAAAATCATAGTGATATCATAGGCGAAAGCCCTTTGATAAAAAAAACATTCAAATTGGTTTCGCAGGTTGCCGCATCCGACAGCACTGTATTGATACTGGGTGAAACGGGTACAGGCAAAGAACTTATCGCCAGGGCCATTCACAATGACTCTCTAAGAAAGGACAAGCTGATGGTTAAGGTCAATTGTGCGGCCCTTCCGCCCAATCTGATCGAAAGTGAGCTCTTTGGCCATGAACGCGGAAGCTTTACAGGCGCCACCGAACAGCGGCTTGGAAAATTTGAACTGGCCAATAACAGTACGCTGTTTTTGGATGAAATAGGAGAGATGCCGCTTGATTTACAGGTAAAGCTCCTGCGTGTATTACAGGAAAAGGAAATAGAACGCGTAGGTGGAAGAAAAACGATAAAGGTCGATGTAAGGATCGTAGCGGCGACCAACCGGGACCTGGAAATGGAAGTCGCCGAAGGTCGGTTTAGAAGCGATCTCTATTATCGCTTGAATATATTCCCGATCTCTTTACCGCCCCTCCGTGACCGAAGGGAGGATATTCCTCTTTTGGCAGCGTACTTTATCCGGCGATTTGCAAAAAAGGCGGCCCGGCAGATCACCACTTTTAGTAATCGCGCCTTGCAGGACATGATTCAATATAGCTGGCCGGGAAATATCAGGGAGCTTGAGCACCTTATTGAGCGAAGCGTACTGCTTTCCTCAGGGGATACCATTAAGCATATCTATCTTCCGTCAAGTAAACCGGTTGCCCAAACAACAGGTTCGGAAGAGTTGCTTTTAAAAACAATAGATGAAAACGAACGGGACCATATTTTAAAGATATTGAAATTTTGCGGCGGAAAAATGGCCGGTGATGGCGGAGCTGCCCAAATACTCGGTGTACCTCCCGGCACCCTTTACTCGAAATTAAAAAGGCTCGGTATAAAACGTGAACATTCCTTCTAATTATTTTTTTGATTTTAACATAGGTTAACGCTATCCCGATTGGTTGAGCCGAGGTTTGTGGTGTCCTAAATAAACAATTAGGCATCACAGATTATGAAAAACTTTCTGGCCATCTTACTTTTCGTAGCTAGCGCTACCTTTGTGTTCTCATACTGCTCAAAAAAGAGTAATGCCGTAAAACCCGTTGCCAAAAATTATGTGTTGGTTCACGGCGCATGGCAGGCACCCTATGTCTGGGACTCTGTGAAAACGCTCCTTCTGAATGAAGGCAACAATGTTACGGTTGTAGAACTCCCCGGCCATGGCAGCGATCTAACCCCCCCGTCCGCAATAACGTTAAGTCTTTACACAACCACGGTACTTAACGCCATCTCGCAAATAAACGGCCCGGTTATCCTGGTAGGGCACAGCCTGGGCGGTATGATCATTTCGTCCGTTGCTGAACAGATACCTTCAAAGATCGAGAAACTCGTTTACCTCGCTGCCTACCTGCCAGCTTCCGGGCAATCCTTGAACGGTCTTGCACATACTGATCCTGACTCTGAGCTTGGTCAAGCAGGAGTGCTTATCATCTCTACTGCCGGAGATACCATCGATGTGGCGCATAACGAAATCGTGGATGTCTTTATTCAGGATGGTACCCCCCAGATTCAAAATCTTGTTTTGCAAAATTACCGGACTGAACCCCTGATCCCATTCCTGGATACCGTGTCATTGACGGCTGCAAATTTTGGCTCTGTGCAGAAAGTTTATATCCAGACTTTAATGGACCATGTCGTGTCTCCCTACTTACAGAACAAGATGATCGCTGCCGCCGGTGTAAAAACAGTGTATCAAATAAATACCAGCCATTCGGCATTCCTGGTGAAACCGGATTCAGTAGCCATACTGTTAACTGAAATAGGCCAAAATTAAATGCAGAAGTTTTCATCAACCTTTTCACAATAAATAAAAAAATGAAAAATCTACTATTAACAATCGCAATGAGTGTACTGGGTTACACTTCTTTTTCCGCCACTCCAAACAAACCAATCAAAAAAATGGAAACAATTATTTTAGTCCATGGCGCATGGGCAGACGTCTCTTCATGGGATGCAGTGGTACCGCTGTTAAAAGCGCAGGGTCATGAAGTCATCGCCGTTAATCTTGCAGGTCACGGAAGCGACACCACCTCATTCGCCACCATCACATTTCAAACGTATGTGGACCAGGTAAAAGCAGCTATCGGTACCCGAACCAATGTAATTTTGGTGGGACATAGCTTTGCAGGACTGGTGATCAGCCAGGTGGCTGAAGAGATTCCCACACAGATTAAAGAGCTGATCTACCTTGCAGCGGCTCTGCCGCATGATGGTGACGACCTTTTATCCTTGGCAAAGCAAGATCCGGCATCTCATATTGGCAAGTATCTTACTGTCGATCAAGCGCATGGCGCAGCAATCATTGCGAAAGAAGGTGCAGCAGATATTTTTGCCGCCGATGCACCTCAGCAGGTTCAGGACTACATCGCTGCCAATATTAAACCAGAACCTCTGGCCCCCCTTGCCACACCGGTTCACCTGACCGAAAAGAATTATGGCAGCATTAAAAAAGTATATATCCACACCTTGAATGACCATGCGATCAGCTATCCTGCACAAGAGTACATGGTAAAAACCGGTAAAGTGGCTAAGGTATATACCCTGCCAAGCAGCCATACACCTTTCATATCTATGCCGGATAAACTGGCTGCCATTATACTTACAGAAAGTAAATAATTACCCGGGAAATAGTATAATGTCAAAAGAGGCTGTCTCCTATGTTTGCAAACACAGGGGCAGCCCCTTTTACCTATTTTCAAAAAGGGGCTTCTAAAGAATATTTGACAACAGGCGCCCATCCTGATCCCCGGTGATCTTTTTGATCGCTTCCAGGCAGGAGGTACAACCATATCTTTGGGCGCTCCTCAACAAAAGGGGCACCGCGTCTTTGAACTCAAAGGGATGTATCTGCGGTCCCATCCAGGGCTTCTCGCTATCGATATAGGGCAGGATGGCCTCGAACGCCCTTTGGAGTGTTTTCCCCGAAGGCGATCTCCACGTCCAGAGATCGGTTTTAGTCTGTTCCGACATCTGGGCGATCACAAAAAAGGCGTTCAGGATAAACACCGAATAGTGAAGGGAAGTCGTCCGTTTGAGCTCCAGAGGGAAAAAGCCGTCGTCGTTCATTTCCGCATCCAACCTTCCTGCCGCTCGGAGGACAATCTCATCCGCAAGCTGGGTACTATCCAGGTAAAGGGCGATGGACAAGCTTTGGGCATCATACCAGACGCCATGGTTGTTTTTCGTATTCAGCTCGTCCAGCCCGATCCGGCTGGTCCGGAGCCAGTAGAGAAACGACCGGAACCAGCCTTTTAGGCTATCCTGGTCTTTGGCCATCCAGGCCTTCGAGGTCTTTATAAGGTCTACCCCATCCAGGAGAAATGAAAAATTCCGCGTTTCGATCAACCCGTACGACCGCCCAGTGGTCACGCCCTTTACCGCCTGTCCGAAGTTAAGGTTAGGGTTCATCCGGGTGGCGCTATCGAGGAACCAGACCCGCAAAAGATCTGTCGCGTGCCTGGCATACTTCTCGTCTCCGGAGAAATAATAAGCCAATCCCAGGGTATATACGCCGTCACATAGCTTTGTGATGTTCTCCTTATCCTTATAGTCCTTTACTTCCGGATTTACGTCCCCATCCCTGTTCATATAGGGCACCCCGCCGGGCTTGGACGGGTCTGGCCAGAAGTAAGGTGCAATACTCATATAATCGTGCTTATCGCCGCTGGGCGGGATTCCGTCCTTCTGCATGACACTCACAGGTCCCCAGTCCAGAAACCCATCGGCCTCTTCCCTCAGTTCGGCGTAGGCCTTCTGGAAAGCAGGATCGTGCGCTTGTATCGCGCGCTTTCTGGCCGCAAGCAAAAGAAAGTCCAGTTTGATCATGTCAGACTTGGCCAACAGTTGAGTCTGTGCAAAGACCTCCTTGTACAAAGGACATAGGAGTACAGCGGTAAAGAATATCCTTTTCATCAGCAATCGATTATGGTCAGCAGTTATTGTAAGAAATCCTCACGGGCTGGGCTAAAGGCATCAACAAGGACACCTTGCTCCAGGCATATCGCCCCGTGTACCAGGCCTGGGGCTACATAGTAAGCGTCACCGCCTTTCAACACCTTCTTAACCCCCTCCATTTCTATCTCGAAAACACCGCTTTCGATGTAGGTGATCTGCGAATGCGGGTGTTGGTGCAAGGAGCCAACACCCCCGTCTTCAAAACGCACCCTCACTACCATCAGGCGGTCGTCATGCGCCAGTATTTTCCGTTGAACACCTTCACCTACGCTTTCCCAAGGCAGGTTTTCGTCCTCTACAAATCCCTTACCCATGCCGTTTACCTTCATAGTCGCATTTGCTCCAATATTATCGCAAACATGTGACGAACGCTTGTCTTTTAGCAAAAAGTTTTTCAAATAAAATCTCCCCATCTTTAAATTTTATTCAGCACACCGGCAGATATAGATCGTTTTATTCAACCATTCTTCACCGGCAACGTTACCGGTAACGCTTGCGGTACTTGGCCTGTTTAGCCTGTTTTTCCCCTTATCTTTATACATGTATGTATAAGCCCGCCACGATAAAGGACATCGCGCAAAGACTCGGGATCTCCCTCTCAACGGTATCAAGGGCCTTGCGAAATGCGCCTGATATCAGCCCGGAAACAAAACAGGCCGTCATGCTGTTGTCTTCGGAGCTGAACTACCAGCCCAATAGGCTGGCGTTGAGCCTGCGTCAAAAACAGACCCATACGATCGGGGTGATCGTACCTAACCTGGACTATGTCCTGTCCACGATGATCAGGGGAATCGATGAAGTGGCCCTAGAAGCGGGCTATACGGTCATGGCCTGCCAGAGCAATGAGTCCTTCGGGAGGGAGATCCTCAATACGGGACGGTTGCTGGATAGCCTCGTCGATGGGCTTATCGTTTCCGTATCAAGCGAGACCAAGATATTCGACCATTTTAAAAAGGTCCAGGCAAGGGGTTTACCTATGGTCGTGTTCGACCGGGTCACGTCAAACCTCACAGCGCCGAGCGTACGGCTGGATAATGAGGAGGGCGGGCTGCTGGCGACGGAACACCTGTTGGACCAAGGGTATAAACGAATCGCCGTACTGGCGGGTCCGGCGACCCTGGGCGTCAGCAACAGCCGGGTGGACGGCTATTTCAAGGCATTGAAAAAGCAGAAGGTCAATGTCGACAAGCAACTGGTCGTCCATTGCGACTTCAATCAGGATTACGCCTATTATGCAACGCTGGAATTGCTGGCTATGCGAAAAAGACCGGATGCCATCTTTACCATCAGTGATCGCATGGCGCTGGGAGCGATGCTGGCCATCAAGGAAAAAGGGCTTTCGATGCCTCACGATATCGGCCTGGTGGGTTTTAACAATGAACCCGTCATGAGCCTGCTCACTCCTGCCATCTCTAGCGTCGAGCAGCCATCCTTCGACATGGGGAGGGCTGCCGCCAAGCTGTTTATCGAGGCGATGCACAACCAGGAAGATATGGGCGATGTGGAGGAAGTGTTAAAGCCAAAGCTTTTTGTACGTGAGTCTTCGAAGAGGGTGTAAAATTGGATCGACCGGCGGGGGCGCCGATCATTCCGAGATGTTGAATTCTCTCTCAACTTATGATAATGTGAACCAATAACGACCTTTAGCCTGAAGAGCATCCCGGTAACGCTCCAAATGCCCACATGTGGAAGAACCAATTTGAACTAGATGCCATTTATAAAATAAATTCGGGACGCACTGCGCCCCGAATTGCAACCTATTGAAAAACAATCACTCACCCCTCAACTAGCCTTCCTGGCCTTTTCCCCATGCCGATCTTCATTTTCATCAATAAAAGCCAATAGTCCTCCTTTCAAAAGATCGATGAACACAGTATATCCCTTCTTCCGGTAAAGGATTTCCTGGAACACCCTGGGCGGATTATCTACCCGAACATGGAAAGCCCGCTCAAGCCGATCGACGATCACATTAAGAGGCGTCTGTCCACAACCAATCACGCCGGCTGCCTTAAGTGCGTAAGCTAGTTCGACAAGCCCGCCTTCGACCCCGTCCAAATGGGAACATTCATCGTTACCACGTCCATCGGATTAATGTTTGCCATGGCCTCCATGGCTTTAAACAAGCAAGACAACAGGCGCTCGCTGGCCTGGATCGCTATTGGGCAACTTTCCCCATTCGAAAGCGGCTGGACCAATTCTTTAAGCCGTTCAATGACCGCAAACGTGACCTGGTTGGATCTCCTGGCTTGTCCCAATAAAAAAGCCGTTGCCTCCTGGTGAATGTTGTTTACTTGTTCCTCCAGATGGGCTTGAATTTCTGCTGCCGTTTGGACAGACTGCTGTTCGTTTGACATAATAAATGGTTTTAAGTAAAATATTGCAGAGCAAAAGCGCCCTATACTATAGACTACACCAAAACCAGATTTTTAACCACTTAAAATCGGGATATTATATGAGCACATGTAGATTTAACATTAGTGACCCTATACACCCTTATAAGTTTCCCTTCCACGGTCGAGAGCGTCCGCCCCCTTTCACCGCACTTCCGCTAAATTTTCGGTTGACGGGGAAATTCATGCAACGTTATGATCCTCCCGTCTGTCAAGGATCAAAAATCGCTTATGAAAAGGGGGATCGCTATATTCCTGCTACCCGCCTTATTTTGGCTGGCGGCCTGCAAAAAGATGGTCACGACGCAATCCTCCCTTTCTCCCGCGGTCGCGGATTCGGCCGCGGTTTATGTAGCGGGCGGCCTGTTTGAAACGAACCCTGCGACCGGGCAGCAGGTCGTTCGCGCCATTTGCTGGAAGAACGGGGCGCCGACGATGCTGACATCCACCGGATCTTCCTTTGCGACCTGTATAGCCCTGAGCGGCAGCGATGTCTACGTAGGGGGCATGCTGGCGACCGGCAATAGTTCTGATATCGCGGCCTATTGGAAGAACGGCAATGTTGTCCAACTGACCGACGGCAGCGCCAATGCGCGGGTCAATGCTATCGCGGTCGATGGTACCGATGTTTACGCAGTAGGATCTATTACAGGCGCTAATGGCCTCCCGGTAGCGACCTGCTGGAAGAACGGCATGCAGACGACACTGGCCAGCGATACATTTTATTCAGGCGCCAACGGCATCGCCATCAGTGGGAACGATGTCTACGTCGCGGGGCAGCTGATGGATCTTCGATCCGATGCGTCTACCGTCATAGTCTGGAAAAATGGCGTCGCACAGGCATATACCTTTTACCCCTTTTCGTATGCGACCTGTGTGGCCGTCGCGGACAGCGATCTCTTCCTTGGCGGCACAGGTAACTTGGGCGATGGTTCGGGCAACACGGTGACCTGCTGGAAGAATTATGCGCCGGAATATTGGGCTACCAGTTCCAACGGAGTGCAGGTGAATGCCTTGGCCGTCAGCGGAAGTGATGTCTATGCTGCAGGAAACACAGGCGGGTTCGGCAACAACCTAATGGCGCATTATTGGAAGAACGGCCAGCAGATGCCGCTTTCCGGTTTTGTCGACAACGGCTATGCCAGCGGGATCGCGATCAACGGGCAGGATGTTTATATCGCCGGGGGAACCGACAACTCAACCGGGAACGACCTTGCACTCTATTGGAAGAATGGCGTTCCCGTGGTGTTGAGTAACGGAACCGATTCCTCGGGTTTATATGCAAATGCGATTGCCATTGAGGCCGCACCGCGTGCTTATTAATTACCTGCCCTTTTTTTGGGGGCGCAGCCAGGTCCTAATTGCTTTAGGGGCCGCTTATTTCGACTCCAGCGCTTTCAATCTCTCCGCGGCGTAATCAGCTTGCGGGTTTTCGGCAATGCATTTTTTATACATCAGGATCGCTAAATCCTTTTTCCCTGCCTGTTCCAAGGCAGCCGCGTAGCCCTGGCTGACATACCAGTTCTCCGGGTACAAAACGCTTGCGGTTCTAAGCGCCTCAAGTGCCAGCGGGATATATTCGGGCTTCCTGGACAACTGATAGCCTAACTGCACCCACATAAAATCTTCAGGCATTTTGTACAAAGGGTTGCTGCGCAGATACTGTATTTTGACGGCAGCGGCATCGGCACCTTCGTTGACCAGTGTCTGGCTATAGATTTGGATAAGCGGTATCCGCGGGCTTAGCATGGGTTCCCCCCTTAATAAATGATAAGCACAGGCGGCCGGGGTATGGGGGTCTTCCTGTGCATTCTCCAGCAGAATCACCGTTTCATCTGTACGCAGGTTATGCAAATGTACTGTTGATATTCCAGGTCGGCCGCCGTCATGCCAAACGATCTTTCCTTTGGTCGAATCTTCCAAAATAAACCAGCCCAGCCCGTAGCCAGAACCGCCAAGGTCGCCAAATGAACCGCGTACTTGAGCCGTCTGGCCATTATTCAATTTAACCGGCGTCAATGCTTCCTCCAAGTCATCCGCACTGATCAGTTTTCCCGAAAAAAAAGCGTTATCGAACCGGAGCAGATCCTCCGCCGTACTCGTTAGTCCGCCCTGTCCGGAAAAACCACCCAGGTTGTAGATCATCTGGTGGTCGTCGGCTATCGAATCCACGACTACCAGCCGCGGGGCGTAGTAGGTTGGGTATTCATAGTTGACCGTCCGGTCAGGATTGTTTTTGGTGATGAGCAAGTTTTCCAAATACGTATGGTGCATCCCGGCCGGCTCGAAGATGTATTTCGCCAGATAGTTTTGCAGGGTCTCTCCGCTGAGTTTTTCGACGAGTAGGGCCAATAGGCAATAGTTCATACTCGAATAGCTCCAGCCGTCACTCGGCTTAAAATTCAAACCCTTGCGCCACAATTTCAGGGCGGGTATAACATCCAGATTGGTAAAAATCCGGCTGGGTTCTTTTTCTACCAGCGTGTCGAAAAGTTCGTATTCCGGCAGGCCGGAAGTGTGGGCCAACAAATGCCGTATGGTAATACCAGGGAAAGGAAAATCCGGGAAATATTTGATAAAAGGGTCATCCAGCTTGAGCTTGCCTTTCTCTTTTAACTGCAGCACTGCTGTGGCAGTGAACTGCTTGGACACGGAGGCCAGCGCGAATGCCGATGTAGGTGTATTCGGCAGGCGATTTGCAATGTCCCGGAAACCGAAAGAGCGCTGATAAACGATCTTTCCTTGTTCGGCGACGAGAAGATTGCCTATTAATAAGCCGTTACGAGACTGCGCGTCAAATACGCTGTCCATCTTTGACGTGATATTTTGCCCGCACAGGCTGGAACCCGCCAGCAATAAACCGGTCATTAGCATAAATAAGCATGCGGCTCTTCTCATACGATTCATTTAGAGCCACCAAATTAACTAAAACGGATTGGTTAAAATAGGATGGAATTAATGTTGTTTCAACCGACTGGCTGTATCTCCTTCTGAACGCCGATCTCGCCAGGCCACGGGACATGGATGCCGCCAGGGGGAAGAACTATCTTCCGCTGGCCCCTACCTATCAGAACGCACTCTTAATCACGCCTCCATCAGCTCTTACCGCGGCCCCATTAGTAGCTATCGAAAGATCGCTCGATAAATACGCCACCAAGCTGGCTATTTCATCCGGGTCTATAAACCGCTGCAAAATAGAGGTAGGTCGCACGTTTTGGAAGAATTCCTTTTCCGTTTCCTCAATCGTTTTATTCTTTTGGATTGCCAGACCTTTTATAAAAGCACCTACGCCTTCGGAAAATGTAGGCCCGGGCAATACTGTATTCACCGTAACGTCTGTACCCCTTGTAAGTTCGGCTAAACCACGTGCAACAGCTATCTGAGCGGTTTTAGTCATCCCGTAATGAATCATTTCTTCAGGTACCTGTATACCGGATTCACTGGAAATAAAGATGATCCGTCCCCGTTTGTTTTGAAGCATCTGATTAAAATAGGCTCTTGACAGCCTGATACCACTCATTACATTTATTTCATAAAATTTAAACCAGTCCTCATCCGTAATGTCATTGAATGCCTTTGGCTCAAAAATACCCACATTGTTGATCAGGATATCTACTTCGGGCACCTGGTCTATTAATTGCCTGATTTGGCCTTTGTGGGAAAAATCGGCAGCGATGCCCTTTATATCCGGATTACCCGTTTCTTTTTTCAATTGCTCTGCAACCTGGTAAACCCGGTCGGACGTGCGGCCGTTTATAACAACTTTAGCGCCTTCTTTTGCCAGGACTTTTGCTATTGCAAAACCAATTCCAGCCGTTGACCCGGTTACCAGGGCTGTTTTATTTTTCAATTTGAGGTCCATTTCTGTATTTTTTGATGTTTATCTGAAGTCTTTATCAATGATAGCCATTTTATCAGCCAATGTCATCCTGGCTGCTTTCCGGCTCGCCTCCGCCTTCAAAACTCTTTTCTTGACTGAGCCTTTCCCTGTGAACCCAATAGTTGTTTGCGGCTCATTTTATCGATCATTCTCAACCCCGCTTTTGGAAAAAACCTGCGGATGATCTTCAAAGACCGGGCGTTTGAGCTGGGAGCGAATTCAAGCTTTCCCGCTTCGATTTTTTCAATTACCTGGCGAGCGAACACTGACGGCTGGACTAGTTTCGTCGAATTGTTTATGTCCTCGGTGGTCATCTTCGATTCCACGGCAGGCGGCACGATCTCGACCACGGAAAAGTTACTATGCCGCAATTGGATGCGCAGCGCTTTTGTAAATGCGCTCAGACCGGCTTTCGAGGAAGAATATAGTGGAAGGATCGGTATGGGCATGATGGCCGCTTCCGTTGTAATATTAATGATATAATTCTTTTTCCGGTGATCTGCTTGCCGGATAAAACTTTGCGTGACAGCGATCGGCCCGGTCAGATTAGTGCTGATTTTCGTGAACAGATCTGCCGTCGGGATCGTTTGTTCAAGAATATTCCAGATTTCCAGCACCCCGGCATTATTAAATACCACATCGAGGACCAGCCCCTGCTGTTTCAATTGGGCAAAGAGCGAATCGATGGATGCCGGCTCGGAGACATCACCCTGATAGTATTGCAGGCCCGGGATCAGGCTCTCCGCCTCTTTCAGTTTATCAAGTCTTCTGCCGGTGATGATCACCTTGTTGTTTTGCTTCGCTAGAACCTGGGCAAGGGCGAAACCTATGCCTGTTGCTCCACCTGTGATGAGGATCGTCTTATTGGTGAATTGCATATACCTCTTTTTAATTGTCTACTTTTATGACACCGTAAAGTTGAGACATTAGAGAGAATCGGGTATTGAAGAAAACAGCGAATAACTTGCAATATTGATAGATGCATATCAGGAACCTTACACAGCAATTTGACATTTCCTACGTCCTGAAAGACAGCTGGCACCTGCCGGTACACAAGCATACTCACTATGAGCTGCAATATATTATGAGGGGAAAAGGGCAGCATGTCATCAATGACCATAGCTATAACTATGAGAAAGGAGACCTTTTTACCATGGCCCCGGGTGACAGCCATTTCTTTAATTTCCAGGACAGAAGCACGATCTGTTTCATCAAATTCCACGAAGGTTTTTTCCAGGAATTCCTGCAGGACGTGGATTTCAAGCAGCTACTGACACGTTTTTCATCACCCTACAGAAAGATATCACTATCCGTCCATAACCGACAGCAGACTATTCACCTAATGGACCTTGTCATCAATGAGCACAGAAAACAAACGAGATATAACAATCTCATTATCAAATGCTCGCTGGCACTGCTGTTAGCCCTAATGGCCAAAGATGGAGATCAGAATATACCCAGCCCCAAAGAAGAGAAGATCCAGTTGATCCTGACTTACATTGACCGGCACATTACAGAGAAACACCTTCTTACTACTGAAAAAATAGCCAATGTTTTTTTTATCAGTAAGGGATATTTCAATCAATATTTCCGAAAGGCGACCGGTAGCGCCTATAAAAAGTATGTGCAGGAATATGCTTTAAAACTGATCGCTCAACAATTGATACATACCAATAAGACCATATCCCAACTGGCCGGCGAGTTCGGCTACAGCGATGAAAGCCATCTGAGCAATGCCTTCAAAGCCCATTTTCACCAAACCCCTTCGGCGTTCAAAAGGGAGCAGCAACGGATCTAGGCTTCTCCGATGCTCTATGGAAAGGCTCATACGTATGGGTAAAGTATAAAAAATTATTTGATCCGGTCTCTCTCCTCCTGCGGCCCCTGCCGTTCCTGGCGTTGGGCCGACCCACCAAACGACCGGGTGTAGGTCAGCTTGATGATGGGAAAGAAATACGTCTCCGGTTCATAGCTGAAGTTTGCCCTGGTGTTAAACGCGTCGTCGGTCAAGCCACCGACCATGCCCCGGTACCTCGTCCGGAGAAGATCGCTTACGCTCAAGCTGAGGTGGCCCCCGTTTTCCCCCAGGTCTTTTCTTATTCCCAGATCGATTGTGCCGGTAGCAAAGTTTATGCTGTTAGCCGTATAGGTATGGGTATTGTAGGAGCCTGCAACTTCAATCAGCCAATGTCTCGGCAGGGTAAAGGTTTGATTGATTGTCGCGGATGCGCACCAGAACGCCTTTTCAAAGGGCTGTGGTGTATAACTCACCCGATACTGCCTCCAGCCGCCATTTGCAGCGATGTTCATGGTCCACCATTTGTTCACCTTCCAGGGTAGGATGGCTTCCAGGACCAGGCTGTTCTGGAAGTCCATGTTTTGGGGACTGATAAAGACGAGCCCACTGCCCGCGCCCTTGGTGATCTGGTAACCCGCGATCGGTTCCTTGTCCCGGCTGGCAAGGATTGAAACCGTGTATCCGTCGACGGTATAGGCCAGCTTCAGGTTGTGGGTGATCGTCGGTTGCAAAAAAGGATTTCCGGAAAAAACCGATACCGGGTCGTTGTAGGAGATAAAAGACGCCAGCTCGTTATAAGTGGGCCTGCGGATCCTGGTCGCGTAGGACAATACCCAGGTCTGATGTTCGCCTACGCGTTTTGTCAGAAAGATATCCGGAAAAACCCCATTCAGCATCCGGTCCACTGTATCCCTCCCCGTTTGAGCATCGGCTGCCCATGTCCGTGAGTGCTCATACCGTACGCCGGCCACCAGGGTGGTCAGGGTATCCAACTGTACGTGAAAAGACGCGTATGCGCCGCCGATATATTCCTTCATCCGGATGTCGGTTTCCAGGCCGCCCCGGCTGACCCACTCTCCGTTCACCAGGCTGAGAATCCCGGAGGCGCTGGTATTCCAGGTATAGTCGCCTTTTACGCCCGTCTCCAGTTTTATGTGACTGGTGAGCTGTCCCGTATAATCCATTTTAACAACCCCCACCTGCAAAAGGGTATTGGAATATCCATCCTGCGAAGGGGAGAAGGTACTATCGTTTGCCCCCCCGATCTGGACCCCGTTCTTATCCAAAAAGGAACTTTGCACGGAACTGGGTCCCACCTGGGTATAATGAATGTAGTCCATGTCAAGGTTCACCTTTTCCCCCTTTCGGAACTCCCTTTCGACATACACCGAACTGACCGCATTTTTTGTCCGCGTGTCCCCTGTGACAGTCCCGTTGAACACATAGAGGGAGTCGGGTAACACCGCGTAGGAAGCGTAGTTATCGGAATGGGTGGAATAATGACCGTAGTCATACATCAGGCTCGCTCCGATCGTAGTTTTTGGACTGAGTTTGGCATCCAGCCCCAGGTCTACCGACTGTCCGTTCCACACCCCCCGCGCCCGTGAGTCATAATTAAAGTTGGTTTCTCCCTCCCACTCTGGAACGATCTCCGATCCCCAGGCCAATAAACGGGTATAGGTCCGGTCGTGGTTCACGGAATAGGCCGCATGCAGGCCCACCTTCCCGGTGTTGTGGTCGATCCGGGCATACGCCGTTCCTTTTTCTCCCCATCCATATCCCCCGGTCAGCGACAACGAAGCGTTGGTGCCCCGTCTCCGGTTTTTTTTGAAGACAATATTGATAATGCCTGCGCTCCCTTCGGCGTCGAAGTTAGCGGGCGGGGTGGTCATCAGTTCTATCCGCTCTATATCGTCGGCACTCATCCCGCTGAGTAAGGTCATCAATTGGTCCTGGGACATATGCGTCAGCTTCCCGTTGAGCATGACCGTAACCCCGCTTTTGCCGTTTAGCATAAGGCTGTTGTAGCGATGGTCGACGGTTACCCCAGGGGATCGCTCCAGGGCCTGAAGGGCCGAGCTGCCCGGGGTCATAACGCTGTTTGCTACATTCACGACGGTGCCGTACGCACTTTGCTGATAGACGGGTTTGTCCGGCCTGATGATGACTTCCCCGAGTTGCCGGACGGTCCTCAGGGTGTCGGGCTTGGAGAGCGTATCGGGTTTGGCAGGTGTCGTTTGCTGGACCAGCAACAATAGTACGAGTAGGTTCATAGGGCAAAGAAAGCCGGCCGGGAGAACGGCCAAAAAAACACTTGCTGACCTGTACGAAATAATTGACCAAATGCAGCCTTGTCATTCATATACCAGGGGGTGTATTTGGTCAATCGGCGATGCCCGCTCAGGGGAACTTTGTGTACCTTCGGAGGGCATGAAGGCTTTTCTCTTTCGATACAAACTCCACCACGTCCTCTTTTGGGCGCTGTACGGGTATATCTGGTGGATCTTCTACGACGGCGATGCCGTTGGGAACCTCCGGGCGATACTGACCACCCCCATGGCCCTGAAATTTTCCGCTTACCTGGCAGGACAGATGTTGGCCGTGTGCTTCAATTTGTATGTCCTGATACCCCGGTTCCTGGAGAAGAACAAGCTCGCCCTGTACACCGTACTCCTGATCGCCACCCTATTTATAACGACCGCCCTGGTTGTTCCTGTTGCTTATTACGGTACAGCCTTTTTATATGGTAAGACCTTCCATGAAATGTGGGGCAAGGACAACAGTTACTTTCATGTCTATTGGAGCACGACCTTTCCTTCGGTCGTGGCGGCGGTGACCCTGGGGATGAGTATCAAGCTGACCAAGAACTGGATCAAGGCCAAGCAGCGCGAGCAGGCCCTGGAAAAAGAAAAGCTCGAGACCGAACTGACGTTCTTAAAGAACCAGTTCAACCCACATTTCCTGTTCAATACGATCAATTCCATATTTTTCCTGATCCACAAAAACCCCGACAAGGCCTCCGATTCCCTGGCCAAGTTCTCCGAGTTGCTCCGCTACCAGCTCTACGAATGCAATGACCGGCAGATCCCCTTGCGCCACGAAGTTGCCTATATCGAGAACTTTGTAGGCCTGGAAAAACTCCGACAGAATGATAACGTTACCGTCAGCCTCCAGGTAAACCAATCTCCGCCCGGCCCCCTGGGGATAGCCCCCTTTGTACTGATGACTTTTGTCGAGAATGCCTTCAAACACGTCTCCAAACACACCGATAGGGACAACTGGATCCGCATCAACCTGAACCTACAACACCGGGAGCTGGACTTCTCGATCGCCAACAGCGCCGCCGCAGAACCCGTCTCCGAGGCCGTGCACTACAGCGGCATAGGACTAAAGAACGTACGGCGAAGGCTGGACCTGATATACCCCGGACAATACAACCTGGACATACAAAACGGATCCGACAGCTTTGACGTAAGGCTTCGGCTCCACTTAATGGAAACATAATGGACTGTGTAATCATCGATGACGAACCCCTGGCCCGCGAGGGGATGGCCGACTACGTGCGGGAGGTGGACTTTTTACACCTCGTGGCCACCTGCGAGAACCCGGTGGAACTGATGCAACTGCTCAACAAGCAGCCGGTGGACCTGGTCTTTCTGGACATCCAGACCCCAAAGATGAGCGGCATCGACTTTTTGAAGATCGTCCAAAAGCCGCCCCTTGTCATTATCACCACGGCTTTCCCCACCTACGCCCTGGAGGGGTTTCAGTTGAACGTGCTGGACTACCTGTTGAAACCCATCACCTTTGACCGCTTCTTCCAGTCCGTCAATAAAGCGAAAGAGTATTACCAGCTCGTCAACCAGGCTCCCGGCAAAACCGAAAAGGCCGCCGATTATTTCTTTATCAAATGCGGGAGCAAATACGAAAAGATCCAGTTTGACGATATTCTGTACGTGGAAGGGATGCAAAACTACGTCACCATTTATACCCTGAAGGGCAAATACGTCACCCTCCTCTACCTCAAACACCTCGAAGAAAACCTCGACCCCAAGGATTTTATCCGCGTCCACAAATCCTATATCGTGTCGATCCATAAGATCGAAAGCATCGAAGGCAACGAGATCTCCATGCAAACCCACCGCATCCCGATGAGCCGCAACTACCGGGAAGAAGTCCTTCAAAAGGTGGTTGCCAACAAGCTCTGGGACAAGATCAAGTTTTCTTAGGGTGCGAAATCCCTGTTCGGGGTATTTTGTCGTTACTCCATCTTTAATTTTTACACGACCACCTGTGCGGATCCTAGCTACAACTTTGAAGGCGGAATACCATATTTTTTCTTAAAAACGAATGAAAAATGAGACAAGTCTTCGAAGCCTAAATCTAAATACACATCAGATGGAGTTTTCCTCTGTTCCTTTATCAAATAGTATGCTTCCTGAAGTCTCCTTTCTTGCAGCCAGCGGCTTGGAGGTTTACTAAAAATTTTTTCGAAATCCCGCTTGAATGTCGCGAGGCTTCTTCCGGTGAGATAAGCAAATCGTTGCATTTGCACATTATAATGATAATTCCTCTCCATAAACCCTTCCAAATCTATTTTCCCTGGCTCGGAAAAGTCAAAAAG
>Ga0302315_10000238_pt1 | contig 68092 bp, 69 predicted proteins | sample III_Palsa_N3_1_FD_200532 | JGI IMG/M metagenome (GOLD analysis project Ga0302315, IMG submission 200532) | Peat permafrost microbial communities from Stordalen Mire near Abisko, Sweden - III_Palsa_N3_1 | ecosystem: Environmental > Terrestrial > Soil > Palsa > Peat permafrost | place: Sweden...
AACAGAAGAAGGATATACTTCCTTGGCTGCAAAATTCAATTATTCAATACTTCACTGGAAACTCAGCACCAATTCTTGTTTAAAAACTTACACTACGTGAACAATTACCATATGAGAATACTCGTGAAGGATACGAAGTAATAGAATTAGCAGATTCTCCTACTCAAGAAGCGTTTAATAACGCAGTTAATTGGGATAGAGTGCATGCCATTATGCATCAATATGTACCAGGATGGAAAGAGAAGTAACAGTTAATCTCTTCGGGTTCAATTCCCCGAAGCTTGATTCGTAAATTTTTGATAATCTGATAGCATAATGGGATGGAAGAAAGCAAATACATATATAAGAGTCATAACGTTTCAGTATTGATTTACCATTTGGTATGTCAGCCCCACCCTGACTCCGCATTCGCCAAACTGACAAGGGAGAATGGTTCACAGTATCTTATAATGATGGTCCGCTGGGAGATAACTTTACTGTTCTTCGTTATTCCTTTGCCGTAGCGTGCGCGGGGAGTTTCACTGCGTTGGCTTATGGGGGCTGTGGTTGCATGCGACCACAAAGCGTGTCTCTCTTTGTATAATACTCGCACACCCAGCAGAAAGACCAACTGGTGGCAGAACTCCACACGAGGACAACGTCAACCGGCAGGTAGCGAAGTAAAGCTTCGCTACAACAAGCCGCTGCCCAGCAAATCATGGTGTTTACCACTACCGCTTCCGTATAATCATTTGACGAAGTTTTGGACTCTGTCACTTTTGACACAATTTTTATTTCTAACCTATTATTTTCCTCACGGTTAATTTGCAAAAGAATTAATAATGATTATGGTAAAAAATAGTGTCAGAAGGTGTCAAGCACCAATGGTATTTTTCAAAGCTATCTACTAAAAGTTAGGACACGCTCGTAACCTCTGTAATTATTGTTAAATTTGAAAGTGACTCTTTATTGCATGGTGATCATTCGTTGGAATATTCTCACTATTTTCTTGCAAAAATGTTTTTGCATGCTCCGTTTTAGCGCTATGAGTTAAGTCGTTATTATTGCTTTTATTCTTTTCGAAGTGTTTTTCCAATAAAAATAATGTTGTTTTCGTGACCTTGTGTTTGCTGTCATCCGTAAGAGGTACTAGTTCATGGTCCCACTCTTCTTGAAGCATTTCAAATTGATTTGCTAATTGGGATAATTGCTGATATTGCAGATTATCTTGTGGTATATTATCTTTACTATGCGGCTGGTCAAATCTTTTTTCCGTTTTATAAAAACCACCGTCAGCTCTATTTTTATCTACCTGTGTTATATCAATGGGCACTCCTAAGTATGAAGTTTTTTGTTGATCATCATTTTTTTTAAGCGGACTATATACTTGAATAAAACCTTCATTTTTAATATTCATGGTTGAACTTATAGTATCATCATTCGCAGATGCTTCAGCTAGAGGCAAATTAGTTGCTAGTATGCTTTGATCGGCATATAAGACGTTTGCTGTGCCATTAAATTTATCTTGCTTAACCATTTTATCTGTAATAAGGCTGCGCTTAGGCGGTGCTTTTTTGAGTGAAAATTGTAGTATATCGTTGTCATCGATTGATACTTCTGTGCGCGCTAATGCATAGTGAAATTCTGATCCGAGTTCCGGCTTGTTTATATTCGATGCAAATTCAATATTTAATTTTTTCCATGATTCAAGCGCTAACATCTCTCTTAATATTGCCTGAGTTCTATTTTTATCACTGGTAGGATCTAAATGGGTGATAATTCTAACATGTTCGCCTGATGCATTTTCACCATACAATATTATAGGTATACAAGGAGTAAAACCGGTGGAAACATATGGTTGAAACTTTCCTTTTGCGTCTCGTTCGTGCACTATAACTCCTTGGGGGAGATTTGCTGCATCTTGATCTATCGTCACCGATTTTAATGACTTACTCTGACGTTGCAACACTGATCTGGAGCTTGCCCCCGAAACAGTATTGACTCTTTTCATCGCATTAATTCTAGGGATTACCTTTTCATTATCTTTAGGTATTTGGTTAAAATCATCCTTATCATTCTTGAATTTTTTTTCTAATTTATCTAGTAATTCTACTACGCCCGGCATTAGCTTATTACTATTTTTCAAACCATTTACAAAGCTTGCAATATTAGCATACTCTTCTAAAGCTTTAGTGGCATCATCGGGCGGATTTCTCAAAGCTTCACAAAGTTTTTTGTCTATACTTTCCATAATTTCTTTGAATAAAGTATAATCATTTTGAATTGTGTTTTCGAACATATCCTGAAGCATTACTGCTTGGTTTTTGAATAAATAATGCGCTGGGATTATTTTTATGTGGTTTACTATTTCTGCTATCTTTTGAGCACGCTGAATATTGATATCTGTTGTTAGCTTTTCATAATTTTCTTCTACTTTTCGGTTAAATTGTGCGAGCCTAGGGGTAAGTGAACCTTTAGTAAAATTATCCAACAATTCTTGAACTGATGGTATATCAACTTGAATGCTCATGAATGCCCTCCTAATCAACTATATGTAACATGCTTTATTAACCTAAGTAAATTTTGTAATTTTTTACCAATCATTCTTTTAATAATAGCATAAAAGTGAATTTTTATGAAAATCAGGAATATAATAAGCCCTCAACTAGTCAGGGAAAATGCACTAAATATTAGGAAATAATTAACAAATTTACAAACCTATCTCTTTTGTTAAATCTACCAATGATGAAACGGTATTCTCGCTTGTCCGCCTATCATTTAAGCAATCTCTTATGGCTCATGATATTTACAAGATCTTTTGCGCCATATTTTTATGGGTCATTTGGTAAATAGCATGCTCAAAATCTTCTCTCAGCCGTGTCATGTCAGTTGTCCTGTCGTTTAATTCACGACTCAAGTGTGCTAGTCGTTTATCCCGACTTAAAAGTTCCTGTTGCAAGACAAGATATTGTTCTTTTAGTTTATCTAGCTCTTTGCTTAAATCTTTATTTTTTTTGCACAACTTGGTTTGCAATAAATGCTGATTAATAGGCGCATCATGGATTTGCTGGTAAGTATTTAAAATAGACCGGGCGCTATCCAACTCTAAAGATGCATCACTCATGAAAAAACCTCATTTGACCGTATTTAACACTAATCTTTTATTAATGAAACTAAGATTAGTACAGGATTTTTCAAAAATAAAGCCAAAAAGATAAATTATTTTAAGCGTCTTACTCGCAGACCTATGTTTTTAGGTAGAACAGCTATTTTACTTGCCCGTTAAAACGACGGAAGAAGGTTAGCGCTCTTTGTTTCCAAGAGCTTTTCTCTAACAAAGTCGCATCTAGCTCCAAACAAAGCAACACACCCTGATGGCCATTACGCAGCGCCCAGTCTAAGGGCATCAAACCACTGTTATCGTGTTCTTTAAGCAAAATATCGGGATGGGCCAACAAGGCTTTTAGGATATGGATATACCCATGCCGTGCGGCCCAATGCAAAGCTGTTAATCCATCCAAATCTTTTCGGTTGAGTGTCAAAAAGTTAGAGGATAGCAAGACTCTGGCAGCACTTTCATGGTTATACATGGCCACAAAATGTAACGCTGTTCGTTGATCATTATCACTCGCATTAATCTCTATTTCACGTCGCGAAAGCAATAAACGAATCACATCTGAATGCCCATTTCTGGCTGCTAAATGAAGCGGCCTTGTTTGGTTTCGATCCATCAAATTAATATTAATATCTGCAGCCGAAAGCAAGACAGTCACTGTTTCTGGAAACCCATGCCAGGCAGCCCAATGTAATGCGCTCCAACCATCGCTATTGACCATATTAGGATCAATATTGGGCATGGCTAATAAAGCCGCCACAATGTCTGCATACCCTGAACGCGCGGCAACATGTAGGGGAGTCCAACCATTATTACTCACCGGATTTAGGCGAATATTAGGAACGGTTAATAATAGCTTCGTTATTTCAATTAAACCTTCACGCACAGCCACATGTAAGACCGTCATCCCTTGCTCATCGGGTAAATTAACATCCACCCCATGATGAGAAAGGCACTGCAGGATATCAGAAATATTTCCCTCTAAAACGGCCTGATGTAAAGCCCGAGTATAGTGAACAGCATCTTCTATTATTTTTTCTATTCTTTCTGAAGGTATTTTATTTTCTTTTAGTTGCTTTCGTAATGAGTCAAAATGATTTGCCTGAGTCACGACATTACGCAAAGCACTCGAATGAACAACCGATTTTAAATGCTCACCCTCTACAATCGATTTTTGCACCATCACCGTATTCGGTAAAATAGCCGTACGATTATCGAGCTGCTGTAAATTATCTAAAATATATTGTTTAATAAAACTGACAACCTCTGGAATTGACCGCTCTTTTTGGCAAGATAAGGGCGCCAATATCTCAGGATTCTTTAAAAAACGATTAAAATCACTTAATTCATTTTGGACTGTTTTAGAGCAAACGGTTTCAAAGGTTTTCAAATCGGTTGTCAGTAAAATCCTAAGCCCTGCTTTTAAACGATTAGGATTAGGTCGCGAAACATCCCTCAGCGCTCGAAGGATCGCTTCTTCAATCTCTGTTTTTTCACTCGACAAGATAGGCATATCTTAAAGTTTAGCCTGAAATTACTCTTTACCAAGTCTTCTGCAGTATTATGCCAAAAATGCTGGTTAAAAACGCAGTCATCAGATCTGTTTTTTTCAGGTATGCTGGTTGCCATGAAGGAAATCCAACAACAAATAGAAGCCTTACGCACTGAAATTAACGAGCATAATTATCGTTATCACGTCCTGGCAGAAGCGACTATTCCAGATGCCGAATACGACCAGCTTTTTCGATTATTAATAAGCTTAGAAGCCGCACACCCCGAATATCGCTCTAGCCATTCTCCCACAGAACGTGTCGGCGGTGCGCCGCTCAAAGAATTTCCGCAAGTCAGACATAAAACGCCCATGCTTTCTCTCGATAATGCTTTTAGTGAAATAGAAGTGTTAGCCTTTGCACAACGCATGCGCGATCGATTAAAAACATCTAGCATCTTTCATTTTTCTTGCGAACCTAAACTCGATGGTATTGCTGTTTCTTTAACTTATGAGAATGGCCTCTTGATTTCAGGAGCCACGCGAGGAGATGGAACCGTCGGCGAACAAATTACTGAAAATTTAAAAACGATTTCGATGATCCCATTGTCTTTAGTAAAACATCAATATCCTATTCCTAAAGTATTAGAAGTCCGTGGCGAGGTTTTTATGCCAAAAGCAGGTTTTAAAGCGCTTAATGAACACGCTATGGCAAAAGATGAAAAAACCTTTGCAAATCCACGAAATGCTGCAGCGGGTAGCCTGCGGCAATTGGACTCTAAAATAACTGCCACAAGACCTTTACATTTTTACGCTTATGGCATTGCAACACTCGAAGATTCATCTCTTTTATTATCTTCTCAGACAGATAAACTCAATTATCTGAAAGCCTTAGGTTTCCCTGTGTGTGCTGAAAATTACCGAGCAACAGGGATCCAAGCTTGTTTAGACTATTATCATCAGCTATTAGCCAAACGAAAAAACCTTCCGTTCGAAATTGATGGGATTGTTTATAAAATCGATGAAGAGGATCTCCAAATAGCCTTAGGCTTCATCTCTCGCGCCCCCCGATGGGCGATCGCGCATAAATTTCCAGCAGAAGAAGCTTTAACAACTTTATTAGACGTAGAATTTCAAGTAGGGCGCACAGGTGCTTTAACGCCTGTGGCCCGATTAAAACCTGTTTTCGTTGGAGGTGCAACCGTTAGCAATGCTACCTTGCATAATATGGATGAAATTGAACGCAAAGATATTCGTCGGCAAGACACGGTGATTGTGAGAAGAGCAGGAGATGTTATTCCCGAAGTTGTCTCAGTTGTCCTTGAAAAACGTACTGCTACAGCCACTCAAATTTATTTACCTAAGGAATGTCCTGTCTGCGGCTCTATCGTTATTCGAGAAGCAGGGGAGGCTGCTGCACGCTGCATGGGTGGACTTAGCTGCCCTGCACAGCTTAAAGAATCTATCGTGCATTTTGCCTCCCGGCGCGCCATGAATATTGATGGATTAGGGGATAAATTGGTCAATCAATTAGTCGATAGTCAACAAGTTAGAACCGTCGCCGATTTATACACCTTAGATTTAAATACATTAGCTAATCTAGAACGCATGGGAGAAAAATCAGCCCAAAATTTATTAGAGGCCATTAAAAAAAGTAAAAAAACAACCTTTGCCCGATTTATTTATTCTCTCGGAATTCGCGAAGTTGGCGAAACAACCGCACATAATTTAATGGAAAATTTTTCAACTCTAGATGAATTAATGGCAGCGAGTCATGACAACTTATTAACAATCCCAGATATTGGTCCTATTGTTGCTAATCACTTGGTCACTTTTTTTAAAGAGCCGCATAATATGGCAGTCATAGAGGCTTTATTAAAACAAGCAATTTATTGGCCAAAACCTGAAGTAAAATCTAAAGATAACCTAAGCTTGAACGGACAAACCTTTGTATTAACTGGCAGCTTGTCTAGCTTGGCTCGAGAAGAAGCCAAAGAAAAACTGATTGCACTCGGTGCCAAATTAAGTGAAAGCGTCTCTAAAAAGACCCATTTTGTAGTAGCGGGCTCCGATGCAGGCTCTAAATTAACCAAAGCTCAAGCACTGGGAGTGCCTGTGTTAGACGAGACTGCCTTTTTAGCCTTGCTTAAAACATCTAAAACAGAGCCTTAAGATTTTCAGAACTCATCAGTAACTTCTCTTTTCTTTCTTAGTTTTTCATTTTCCTCAAAATAAATTAAAAAAAGTATGTCTAATCGTTTATGGAAGAGCGTATTAATATAGGGGTATTACAAGCAAATGCAGAGGAATAGAGGAGAGATCAGTGTGTAACAAAAACAAAGGATTTTCATTAATTGAGCTGATGATAGTCATTTCGATTATTGGAATTTTGGCAGCGGTTGCAGTTCCAAGCTATCAACAATATGTGTATAAGGCAAAAACAGTGGAAATGCTGTCCGGAATGAACGCAGCTCAAACAGCTGTAGCAGAATACATCCAATCGACTGGATCGACTGACTGTACCAATATGACCCCGCAATTGTATTCTTATCTTCCAGCAGATAACGTTATCACTTGGGTTCATATTGATTATACTGGATTATTACATGCTATAGGACCTTGTACAGTCGTCGCACATAGCGATTCATTTCCAGGCGGTTATTTTGAAATTTATGCTCGCGCATACATGAATTCGGATGGATCGATAAACTGGGTCTTTTACACAAGCAACCCTGCTTATTCAACTTTCCCCTTATTATGTTCAAATGGAACTTGTTAATAAGATATAACAAACACCTACACCTATTTTTGTGGTGGCAGGCGGAGCTAGAGGTGTTTATTTGTTTCCTTCAAAGATAAGGCATAGGCGGTACTGCGCCCGCTTCCGGGTAAACTTGCCAAACATCCCATCTTTAATAGCTCGGAAAGATCTCGGGTCGCTGTTGCTTTAGAACAGTCAGTAATTATCATGTATTTACGTGTATTTATTCCACCTTCAAAGCCTGTTAAGCCAGCTTCGAACATACGGGCTAATGCTTTTTCTTGTCGTTTATTTAATGTATGGCGATATTGATCCCAAAATTTTGTTTTTTGAAAGACAAATTGAATTTGTTTTTTTGCAGTTAATTGTGCTTCATAAACAGTCGTCACAAAATATTGGATCCACGGCGTAATATTTAAATTGTCACGACTCGCTTCAGAAAGTGCTGCATAATATTCTTTTTTATGCGATTGAATTGTCCCAGAGAGGCTTAATAAAACAGGATGCCCTAAATCTTGTGATAACGCTTTTTCTGCAATGGCTCGTCCAATACGACCATTACCATCTGAAAAAGGATGAATACTTTCAAAATATAAATGTGCAATGGCAGCACGGATGGGCCCTGGTATTTTTTCTTGGGTTTTCTTTGGATCGGTTGCATTAAACCAATCAATAAAACGGGCCATTTCATTGGGAACAACTGCGCTAGGAGGGGCTTCAAAGTGAACTTTTTCATGCCCATAAGAACCAGAGATGATTTGCATGGGTTCAGGATCACTGCGAAATCTGCCGATGTCTGGAATATAATATTGCTCTAAACCTAAATGAGACATGACCATCTCATGCCAATGAAATAAGTCTTGTTCTGTGAGTGGTTCAAGAAAAGTCTGTCTCACGGCAATCATGAGCTCCGAAATACCAATGGTTTTAACATTTTTAATGGTCGTTAGTGTGGGAAGTCCCAAGGCTTTTTTAAGGGAAGAACGTAAATCTTCCGCATTAAATTTCACCCCTTCTATTTCTGAGGTGTTTAAAGCTTCAGAAACCATTAAATCAATCATGGCATCACTTTGTATTTCAAGCGGGATATGACTAAACCCGCCTAATAATGCACTAGACTCCTGGGCATATTGGTAAAGTAGCGGTTGAATCGCTAAAAGATCGTACTCAAAACCCGGCCAGTTGGGATGTTGCCAGTTATAGCGCATGCTTTTTTCCTTCCTGATGAGTTGATTATAGACCATATTCGGCTCAAAAAAAAGAAAACTTTGAGCCGAATAAGTGCCGGAATCGGCTCAAGACTCAATACTATCAATTATTGCTGAATTTAAAAACAGCTATATAGGCTTCCCACGACACAAAACAAGTAAAGCTTTTAACTTTACTCTTAGTATGATAAGGTGCTTATTCTTTTCATTCATCCAAAAGCTCATCCGGGAGATAACCTTGACGCCATCAACAAACGTATCATTTGCTTCCTTTGAAGATATGCCATTACACGCTAGTTTGGCTCAAGCCGTGAAAGCCTGTGGGTATACGACACCAACCGAAATCCAAAAGCTTGCTATTCCTGCTGTCTTAGACGGCCGAGATCTCTTGGCTTCTGCTCAAACAGGCGCCGGAAAAACTGCCGCCTTTGCATTGCCAGCGATACAACAGCTATTAACAGAGCCTGCCCCAGCCGGGCGTGGTCCCCGAGTGCTTGTGCTGACCCCTACGCGGGAATTGGCAGAACAAATCACTAAAACCTTTGCAAGCCTCTGTAAGTTTACTCAGCTTAAGTTTGGGGTCGTTACTGGTGGCGTTGGATACTTTCCCCAAGAACAATTATTGCGAAGACCAGTCGATGTCTTGGTTGCCACACCAGGTCGATTAATGGATCACATGCGCTCAAACAGAATCGACTTTTCTAGATTGTCGATGTTCATTTTAGATGAAGCCGATCGCATGCTAGATATGGGTTTTGTGCAAGACATGGAGCTCATTGCTAAATCGTTACCAGACAGACATCAAACCTTGTTGTTTTCTGCAACCTTAGAAGGTAATGTGCAAAGAATTTCTAGACAATTTTTACACAATCCTGTGTGCATTCAGCTCGCAGCTGCCACTCAAAAACACGAATTGATCACACAACGCGTGCATTTAGTGGACGATTTTTATCATAAATGCGCCTTATTAACCCACGTGTTAGAAGAACCTGGCATGTGGCAAGCGATTGTCTTTACGGGCACGAAAAGAAGTGCAGATGAATTAGTCGAAGGCTTAACCAAGCGAGGCGTTAACTGTGCAGTGCTGCATGGTGATATTAAACAAAATAGACGAACCCGTACCTTAGAACGCATGCATCAAGGTCATTTACGCGTGTTGGTTGCAACCGATGTTGCTGCCAGAGGCTTAGATATCAAAAAGTTATCGCACGTCATTAATTTTGATTTGCCGAGAACGGCAGAAGATTATGTGCATCGCATTGGACGAACAGGTCGCTGTGGCGAAAAAGGCATTGCCGTCTCTTTAGCCAGCGCTAAAGATAGAGCTATTTTGGCCCAAATTGAACGGTTTACAGGTCAAAGACTCAAACCACAAGTGATTGAAGGACTAGAGCCAAAAAGCTCCTTTGAGGCACCTCCTTCTTCAGGAAAACCAAGATCAAGACAGGGTCAAGGTCAAGGGCCATCCAGAAGACCTACCCGTGGTGGACAGTCGTCTCATTCTTCTCACTCATCTCATTCCCCTTACGCAGGGCAATCAGGACAAAGACGTCCATCCGGACCCGGAAGACCTTCGACCGGACAGGGCAGACCATCTGGATTTGGACAGGGAAGACCTTCAGAAGGTGGAAGCCGCGATAACGCTGCCCGTCCCGCTTATGGAAAACCACGTTTTTCAGCTAAGCCTACTGCCGGTGGCAAACCGACGGGTGGTTTTTCAAGAGGAAAACCAGTCGCTGCAGGTAGCAGAAATGCTGGCAATCCTGGACAACGCCCAGGGCAAGGACAGAGCAGAGGATTCATCAAGCTTAGGGAACGAGGCTAAGATCTTTTAAATAATAGACATTATTCAGCGTGTGCTTTTCAATAAAGTTAAGCACATCGCTTTGATCTAAGCAGGTGTCATTAGCTGTTAAAGGCTGAAGATCGACCAGCTGGTTTTCTAGGCTACTTCTTTTAAAAGCTTCTACGAGCAACCAATGAATATGTTGCGCATAAGCGTCTAGCGTTTCTGCTTGTTCCATATCAAAGCTTAAAATTTGATTCGGTAGCTCTCCGTCTAAAATGCACATAAAGGCATAGATAGAAGCATCGATAAAATCCGTGATTACCTGTAGAGACAAGCGCGACAAACAGGGATCTAACACGCGATAAACTAATTCAAATAATTGCTCAATCCCAAAAATATATTCTGGATCATCGTTTTCTTCTGCAGGGCTAAACAATAAAGAAAGCTCTAAGTAAATTTTAACTGGATCTAGAAAATCAGGCGCCTCGATCTTAATTGCACAAGCTTGATATTGTTGTTCATACAACAAGCCTAGGCAGGTATAAATATCAGCCAGTAGCGGACTAGTCCGTGTGCTATTAGCTTTAAAAGCCATCAGCAACGCAACCCGAAAAGCCTCTTTTGCCTCAATAAAATGCTGTTCGCTTAAAGCAATTCCCGCAATACGATGCGCGTAAGCGTGTGTTGCCCAAATTTCATCATCGGTTTCTGTGATTGCTTTTAAATGCTCTAACGCGGTATTAATGTAGTACAGTGGATGAAAAAAATCGGGTTTATCCGTGCTAAATTCAATCTGTTCGCTGACAATTAAATCGGCAATAGAAATCGCGGATTGCGCCAACATAAGGTGCTCTTTATCGCCTAAGGGTCGAATTTCTGTGACTTCTAATTCGTTAATCACTTGCTGATAATCTTGTAAAGCTAATAAAAATGCTTCTTTATCTTCCAATAACTCTGCTCTTCTAAAATACGCATGGGCAATTTGAGAACCCCAATTAAACCGTCTGGAAGAAGTCGGAATGCTTTTTAACACCGCAATGGCAGAGTTAAGATGCATATTACTTCGATTACTAGAAACATTTTTTTGAACCGATAGGGTATAATAGGCTGCTGCTAACAAAGCGAGCTGTTCATTTGTCGGTGGTTTTACTTGCTCAAATAGCCGAACGAACTGCTTTGCAATGGGCAGTGGGTAAGTGAAAGGGGCGCTTGTTTTAGCTTGGGGCTTGGCTGCTAGTGTCATGCCATTAATCCAGTTAATAAACTAAATAAAGTTGTTGCGTCTCTCGGTCACTCGATAGAAAATAAACAAATACTTATTACATGGTAAGAGGTCTTGGTGGAATTGACAACCCTACGCGCTGCATTAGAGTCGGCTGAAAGCGCTTTTATCTCAGCAAAGCTCTATTTTGGGCATGGCACGAACAATGCCTGGGATGAAGCTGTGGCCTTAGCACTGGCTGTTTTAAAGCTAGCACCTGATGTTGATGCGAGTATCGGAGAGCGCATCCTCACAGAAAATGAAAAAAAGACTTTTTTTGAGCTCGTTCAGCGTCGTGTCACCGAAAGAATTCCAGTCCCTTATTTAACACAAGAGGCTTGGTTTTCAGGTTTAAAATTTTATGTCGATGAACGGGTCATTATTCCACGCTCACCTTTTGCTGAATTAATTAACAAAAAGTTTCAACCTTGGATAGGGCGAAATCCTGTTAGGCGAATATTAGATCTGTGTACAGGGAGCGGGTGTTTAGCGATTTTATGTGCAAAGAATTTTCCAGAAGCAATCATTGATGCAGTGGATATTTCTCCCGACGCGATCGCCGTGGCTAAACACAATGTGGCCTTACATCAATGCGAACAACAAGTCCGATTAATTCAATCTGATCTCTTTTCAGCCTGTGAAAAAGAACCTTATGATATTATTATTTCTAATCCACCGTATGTGGACGATCATGATCTCGCGGCTTTACCCATCGAATATCGCTTCGAACCACCGATGGCTTTAACGGGTGGAACAGATGGATTATTGTTAGTCAAAATGATTTTACAGGAAGCGCCTTTCTATTTGACAGAAAAAGGGTTATTGTTCATGGAAGTTGGCAATTCAATGGAAACCTTGCAAGATCAATACCCGAAAGTTCCCTTTACTTGGTTAAGCTTTGAACAAGGCGGGGAAGGGGTATTTATGTTAAGCGCGGAGGATAAAGCATGTTGGCAAAAATTTTAGTCGCCCTGGGTTCGCTTTTTTTACTCTGGCGGATGTATCACCTGATTGTCAAAAATCCAGAATTATTCAGTAAAGAAAATTTAAACAAAAGCTTTCGTACGATGGGTATCTTAGCCGTCGTTTTAATTTTAGTGATTGGCTTAATGATTACTTGGTTACGCTCGTCTCATTAATCTCGTTAACAGCAGCATAAGGGTTAAAAATGTTTGATATTGCAGTATTAGGCGCCACTGGCGTCGTTGGCAAAATGATTATTTCAATCTTAGAAGAACGACAGTTTCCCATCAAAAAATTGTATCCCTTAGCCAGCAAACGCTCCGAAGGAGAGACTGTTTTATTTAAGAACAGATCACTGCTCGTCGAAGATGTCGAACAATTTGATTTTAGCAAAGTGCAACTTTGTTTATTTTCTGCTGGCGCAAAAGTCTCCGAACAATATGCCCCTAAAGCGGTTGAACAAGGTTGTATCGTCATCGACAATACCTCTTGTTTTCGGTACGATACTGACATTCCTTTAGTGATCCCTGAAGTCAACCCAGAACAAATCGAAAATTTTCGACATCGTGGGATTATTGCAAACCCTAATTGTTCAACCATTCAAATGCTAGTCGCCCTAAAACCCATTTATGATGCTGTTGGCATTCGACGCATCAATGTAGCAACTTATCAATCTGTTTCCGGGACAGGCCGCGCTGCTATTACCGAATTAGTGCATCAAACAGGTGAATTATTAAATGGTCGAACACCCGATGCTAAAGTCTATCCCAAACAAATTGCTTTTAATGTCATTCCACAATGTGATGCACTCCAAGACAATGGGTATACTCGAGAAGAAATGAAAATGTTCTGGGAAACCCAAAAAATCTTCAATGATCATGAGATTACTGTCAATGCAACTGCGGTGCGGGTTCCCGTTTTATACGGACATTCTGAGGCTATTCATCTAGAGACAAGACAAAAAATCTCAGCTGAAGCGGCAACCGAATTACTCCGTGAATCGCCAGGTATTATTGTATTGGATGCAACAACCCCTGAGAGCTATCCTTGTCCCATTCCTGAAGCATCTGGAACAGACGCGGTTTATGTCGGGAGAATCCGTGAGGATCACAGCTATCCCTTAGGCTTAAATTTATGGGTAGTCGCCGACAATATTCGCAAAGGTGCTGCGCTAAACGCTGTGCAAATTGCGGAAATTTTGGTTAATTCGTATTTGTAATCTATACTGTAACGGCAGTATTTTACCAAAGGTAGGCAACGATGAGTGGTCGAGGAGTCTGTCGATTTACGCTAATGCTAACGGTCGTTCTCTTCAGCCTCTCTCCTAAGATAGCCTTCTCACTTGGATTTGGTCAAATTAAGCTTTCTTCTTACCTAAATGAACCCTTAAAAGCTGAAATCGAATTACTGGGTATAGACGAAGTCGATCCCAGCCAATTAATTGTTAGCCTTGCCTCAGCAGATGACTTTAAAAAAGTTCAGTTAGCACGTCCTTTTCTTCTAACCCAAATGAAGTTTCAAGTGCTGACTGAAAACGACAAATTTCGGATCATCATCACCACAACGGATGCGATTAAACAACCTTCTTTAGAATTTCTAGTCGTTTTATCTTGGGCGGAGGGGAGACTCGTTAGAGGCTATACATTATTGCTTGATCCCGCCCCTTTAGAACCAGCCACATCCCCTGATCTCGCTTTAAACGACAAAAATTTAGAAAATTTATTTGAAACAAATTATCTGCAACCAGCACCAAAGTCGACAGAGCCTCCTATTGTTTTATCGCAAGCAGTTTCAATCGAGTCTTCAAATACTCCAACCATCATCATTCCACCAGCCGAAACCATACCCCTATTTGAAAAAGCTGAACCTATTGCAACGCCTGAGGTTATCCCAGAACCTCTTCCAATCACATTCAACTTCTCAAAAAAATGGCTAGCAGGTAGTGGTGTTGTATTGTTTCTGATCTGTTCTTTTGTGATCTTTCGACGCGTAAAAAATACAACGAGATCTCAGCATTTAAAAAAAACCACCTCCCAAAATATTGAATTATTTGATCAGGAAATAAAAATAAAATTAGAACTCGCTACTCAATATTTCTCCATTCAAGACCTCAGCTCTGCTCAAGAATTGTTGGTCGATATCCTATCGCGCGGCAATCTTCAAGAAAAAGCAGCCGCAAAAGATTTACTGGAAAAAATAAGTTTGTGTCGTTGATCTACTATGGTTCGAATTGCGCTCGGTTTAGAATATGATGGTAGCCATTTTCATGGCTGGCAACGTCAATCGGTTTTATCTTCTGTTCAAGAAACCTTAGAAATTGCCTTAAGCCAAATCGCCGAAGAACCGATTAGTACCATCTGTGCCGGTCGTACCGATAAAGGTGTGCACGCCACTGCACAAGTCGTGCATTTTGACACGATCGCAAAGAGAAGGGCTGCGGCATGGGTACTCGGCGTTAACACATTATTACCTCGCTCAGTTCGCGTCTTATGGGGAGCAGAGGTTGATGCCCACTTTGATGCCCGCCGTTCAGCAGTAAGTCGTTGCTACCGATACATCATTTATAATCACCACATCCGACCCAGCCTCTTTAGAAATTACGTTAGTTGGATTTATAAAAAACTTGATGTCCAAAAAATGAGAGAAGCCACACAATACTGGATAGGGGAACTTGATTTTAGCTCCTTCCGAGCAACCCGCTGTCAAAGCCACTCTTCTTTTCGAAAGGTTCACTCTATCGAAATAACAAGACAGGGCTGCCAAGTTATTTTAGAATTCAAGGCAAATGCCTTTTTACATCATATGGTGCGTAATATGGCTGGGGTCTTAATTGAAATCGGCTCGGGCGAAAGACCTGTTACATGGGCCAAAGAAGTTCTAGAAAAACGCGATCGCAAAGCAGGTGGGATCACCGCTCCTGCAACCGGTTTGTACTTAATTGATGTACAATACTCATCAGCATTTACTTTACCCAAAGCAGATGTGACTCCCTGGTTTTTAAGTTTAGTGTGACGAGGAGCGCCTTATAAATGAGTTGGCTTTCTAAAATTTTACCCTCTATTATCCGCACAGGTGCAAGCAAGAAAAGAGAGATCCCAGAGGGTCTTTGGCATCGCTGCCCTGAATGTCAGGCCTCACTCTTTCACGCCGAGCTAGAAAGAAATTTACACGTTTGCCCGCATTGTAGTTATCACTTTCGCATTAAAGCCCGTCGCCGACTAGATATCATGCTCGATCCCGATTACCGAATAGAGCTAGCCCAAGAGGTGTTACCAGAAGATCGTTTAAAATTTCGAGATACTAAAAAATATAAAGACAGATTATCGGCTGCTCAAAAAACAACTGGGGAAAAAGAAGCACTCATTGTGATGCAAGGACGGATGAGAAGCATTCCTGTGGTCGCTTGTGCCTTTGAATTCGATTTTATTGGGGGCTCTATGGGAGCTGCGGTTGGAGAGCGTTTTGTCACCGGTGTTCGCGCCTCGCTCCAACACCGTATTCCTTTTATTTCTTTTGCCTGCAGCGGCGGGGCAAGGATGCAAGAATCGCTTATTTCCCTGATGCAGATGGGTAAAACCAGTGTGGCTTTGGGCCAGTTAGCAGCCGAAAAAATTCCCTATATTTCTGTTTTAGTGGATCCCTGTATGGGCGGTGTTTCAGCCAGTTTAGCCATGTTAGGTGATATTAATATTGCGGAGCCTAAAGCGCTCATTGGCTTTGCAGGACCAAAAGTTATTGAACAAACCGTGCGAGAAACTTTACCAGAAGGCTTTCAGCGCAGCGAATTTCTACTAGAAAAAGGGGCCATTGATCGCGTCGTTGATCGCCGCCATCTCAAAGATGATATTGCCAGTCTTTTGGCAAAATTATCAAACAAGTCTTAGTATTAGATCAGCGAAAAAGGAGAAGACTATGCATGAACTCAATCTAAATATGACGGACTGGATCATGATTGTGATCACCAGTTTATCTGTTTTATTAGGGGTTATTCGCGGCTTTGCCAAAGAAGCAATGTCTTTAATTACCTGGATTACGGCGATTAGCTTAAGTGCCATCTATACCGAAAAAGTCAGCCTTTGGTTTAGCAGTATTTCGGTGGTTGGGGCTAGGCTCATGCTCGCCTTTGTTTTAATTGTTTTAGCAACGCTTATCATCGGCGGTATTATTAGCCATCTGATCGGTAAATTAATTTCGAGTGCCAAATTTAATTTACCCGATCGATTAATGGGATCTTTATTTGGTTGTGCCAGAGGCGTTCTGATGATTGCTGTGTTCGTCCTATTAGCAGGGCCCACAGCAATAGCAGAACAATCTTTCTGGAAAGATTCTCATTTCATTCCTAGATTCATCCCTTTAACACACTGGCTGAGCGAAAAACTGCCCGCCGACTTGCTGGACGAATTTAAACACAAAATACCATCCGTCCCGAATAAACCCAAAACATCTTTACCAGTAGGCGGACAAACCGACTCTTAAAATCGGGCTATGCTTTAAAATTTCACCAGGAATGTACCCGCTGGTTTTATAGCCTGCTTGCCCGACAACGTCTAACTTTTCTAACATTCGGTAGCGTGCAATCATAGAAGCTGCGCCCCCTAATTTTGTGCTACTGAGAGAAGCATTAGGCGTAAATAATTTTGGCTGATTCCAAACATCGACTTTAGCCCCAATTTTAAGCAGATCTGAGTTAAACAAGTTAACGACTTCTACACCCACTGAACTCGATTGACGGCTGCCTGTATTCCCATAACGGACATTAGCAAAAATAGTGTAGGGCCCTTTGATAAAACTACTGAGTTGGTATTCAGCGCCATAAGGGGCTAAGACCATGCGAGCTGCTGGCAGATAGCGATATTCACCCATCGACAACATAGGATATTCCCATTGTTGTGTGCCCTGCGTCACATATTCTCCCATCGAATACACTGAGTAGAATAAGTAAGGATCAAAAAAGTCTAACCAAGCACGTTTTTTAAGCTTTGACATACTAACGACCGGTCTTTGATACCAGCCATTCACGTCTCTAATATATTCCGCAACATCATGTCCATTGGAAAAAGTATTATCTTGACTGGTCATATCTAAAACATAGCCTGTTTGATCCAAGCTAGATAGGAAATACAGCGTTGCTTCTCGGCTATCAATCACTCCCGAATCTACCCATCGAACGCGCAATTGATTCGCTAAGACAGTGTTTGCTTCCATTCCACCAGTTGCAACAGCCGCTTTTTCTGAAAAAGACAGCTGGTTATATTGGGCTGCATTAAAAGTAGCCGAACCTTCCAAAGGCCTGATCTTATAGCTAATTGGCTTCACTCCAAATTCACGCAAACGAAAGCCATGCCCAAAGACTTCATGCTGTGCGACCATCGCTGTTCCAAACACCAAAGCATAGTCAACCACGACTAACCGCCCAAAGCGCGCGAGGATCATAGCACCACTGGTGTCATTAGCCGTCGAAGGAAAAAGATTATCATCTAGCCATTGATAGCCTCTTAAGCCAGTGATGATGGCATTTGCCCCGACATAAGGAGAGGAGTGACGATCTAAAACAGGTCCAAAGGGTTCTGTTTCAGCTGAAACAGAAGAAGTAACAGGTATTGGGGCGTAAGTGGCAGACTCTTCCCCGATTAAAGCACCTTCTTCGGCAAAGAGAGAATTTGAAAATAAACTTACTAAAAAAATAGACAATAAAACCTGAATTTTCATTCTATATTTCCTTAAACAATAAACAATGGCAGAAGATAAAATCACAGTGTTAAATTAAACAAGTTCGATCCTATCAAATATTTAGGCGCAAAGCTATAATATCCTCCTAGACAAAGAACTAACAACAGGAATAATGAGAGACGCATGAATTATCTTCATACTTACCATGCTGGTAGTTTTACGGATGTTTTCAAGCATTTGGTTTTAATCATTCTGCTGGAATCGCTCACCCAGAAAGAAACACCTTGCTGCTATTTCGATCTGCACGCCGGAAGAGGCCAGTACGATTTATCCAGCGTAGAAGCTCAAAAAACACAAGAATACCAAACTGGTATTCAAAAAATTATTGAAAAAATGGATGAGACAACACCTGCTATTATCCAACGCTATGCCTCATTGGTGAAAGCAGAAGGCTTTCCCGAAAACTACCCAGGTTCTCCTTTAATTGCAAGCTTATGTCTGCGCGCTAAAGATTCTCTGGTCCTCTCTGAATTAGTCCGGGAACAATGCGAACCCTTACAATTTCTTTTTGCAAGAGATCCTCGCGTTGCTGTCCACCAACGAGATGCTTACGAGGCCCTAAAAGGCTTATTACCGCCTAAAGAAAAACGGGGATTAGTGCTGATAGATCCACCTTTTGAACAAGCAAATGACTGGGAAAATATCTTGAAATATGTGCCTATCGGATTAAAGAAATTTTCGACCGGCATTTTTGCGATCTGGTATCCTTTAAAAGATTTAAAGCGTGTTGAATGGTTTATCAAAGCGATGACAAAACTGGCATTACCCAAAATGATCAATGCTACCTTCTGCATTTATCCGTCAGATGCTTCTTTTAAAATTAATGGCTGTGGCATGTTAGTGGTCAATGCCCCCTGGAAATTCGAAGAAACACTCGAAGCTTGTTTGCCTTGGCTGTGGCAGAGCTTATCTGTTAAAGGCCAAGGCTCCTATCAGGTTGAAAAATTAAGCTAAGCCGAAACTTGGGATCACCCAATTCGGGGTAATGCCTATTTTTTCAAATAGTTCGCCTAAAAATTCAGTTTTATGTTGTGGATCAATCTCATGTTTTTTCAACAGAATATCCGTGTTACCAGTTTGAACCAAAGCCGTACTTATCTTGGCTGCAAGACCTCCTTGAATATCTGTTTCCAAGGTGTCGCCCACCATTAAAATACGGGCTGAGTGATCTAACAAATTTAAACGTTTTAGTGCGGCTGCATAAACATTTTGATGAGGCTTCCCATAATAATAAACAGTACCACCCATCGCTTCGTATTGCTTAGCAAAATAGCCTGAACAATAACGCAATTTATCGCCATTAATAATTTCCCTGTCTGGGTTAGCACAAATAACGGGCAAGTTTAATCCTCGTATTTTTTCAAAAAAAGGAATGAATTGTTGTAAATCTTCATTTTCATCTAAATACGCTGTTAATAAAACAAAGTGGGCTTTTTCAACAGAATCTACCGTTTCAACAGCTAATCCGCTTAAAATATCTTGATTTCGAAGCTCCCCTAAATGATAAAATTGTTTCCCTAAAGTCGAAAAAACAGTATCGTTAAACTGTTCTAGTTGTTCTCTGACCACATCTCCCGAGGTTAACACGCGATCGGCCGTCACTTTAATGTTTAAATCGAGTAATTTTTTTCGAATAACCGTCGCAGGGCGGGGCGCATTCGATAAAAACAAAACCTCTTTTTTAAGTTCGCTTAATCGTTCAAGTGTTTCTAAAACGCCCGGATACAGAGTGAATCCATCATGGATCACACCCCAGACATCTAAAATAAAGACATCAAAATGATCCATTAATGCTGCAATAGATGTTTGAGAGAAAGCCATAAAAACTCCTGTTTTTTTAAACTCAAAAAGAGATTTTAATGCCCACCTCCTCTAAAGTAAAGGCTTGAATCCCACCAGGCTGGATGCTATAGTCGCTTGAATGATGATGAATTTTTTCCGAACAAAAATCGCAGGACACTCTACCGAAAAGGGTGAATTACTCCGTTGTTTAAGTGCCTTTGATCTCACTTTGTTGGGCATTGGCGCTATTATTGGTGCGGGTATTTTCGTGCTCACCGGTATTGCAGCGGCCACTAAAGCGGGGCCTGCCATTATCCTTTCGTATTCCATTTCTGGCTTCGCCTGCCTTTTTGCTGCTTTATCTTATGCAGAATTAGCTGCCTGCATTAAAGGAACGGGGAGTGCTTATAGCTACGCTTATGCAGGTCTTGGAGAAATTGTGGCTTGGATCATTGGCTGGACGCTCATCTTAGAATATGGCGTCGGCGCCTGCGCGATTGGCATTGGCTGGTCTGGATATGTCAATGACATGCTGCTGTCTTTTGGAATCGCAATCCCTAAGCATTTTTTAAAATCGTATGCTGAAGGGGGATTAATAAATCTTCCGGCCGCTGGCATTATCTTATTCTTAACAGGTGTACTGGCCCTTGGTGCAAAAGAGAGCGCAAGACTAAATGCGATCATTGTTTTCATTAAATTAGCTGTGATTGCTGTTTTTATTGGAACGGCTTTTCGGGATGTGCAATCCACTCATTGGCAACCTTTTATGCCTTTTGGATGGCATGGGGTGGTACAAGGCGCATCCTTAGTATTCTTTGCCTTTATCGGTTTCGATGCTGTTTCCACCGCGGCAGAAGAAGCGAAAAACCCCCAGAGAGATCTAGCGATTGCAACGATCAGCTCTTTAGCGATTTGCACCATTATTTATATTATTGTCTCCGGACTTTTAACGGGTATTGTTTCTTATACGACCTTAAATACCGAGTCCCCTGTTGCAGACGCTATTTTAAGTCTGGGTCATCAAACAGCGGGAGAAATTATTTCCATTGGTGCGGTGGCGGGGCTCACTTCGGGTATATTAATTTTTATGTTTGGTTTATCGCGCGTCTTGTATGCGATGGCGATTGACGGTCTGCTCCCTAATGCCCTAGCTAAGGTGAATGTTTTCACCAAGACGCCCGCACGATTAATTGTTATTTCTGGATTACTATTATCTCTCATTGCTGGTTTTTGCCCCATGCAAGAAGTCGCTGAAATTGTGAATATTGGGACACTGGCCGCTTTTATGATTGTCTGTATCTCGGTTATTTTATTACGGCATACAAAACCGGATCTCCCCCGGCCTTTTAAAACTCCATTTTGCCCCTTGGTCCCTCTATTAGGTATTTTATCTTGCGGATACCTTATGTTAAATCTTCCCTGGCTAACCTGGAAACGATTCCTCATTTGGATGTTTATTGGCGTTTTAATTTACCTCTTATATGGCTATTCTCACAGTAAGCTAGGGAAAGCGAGCGTTTAACAAGACAGGTATTTAAGTTTTTTCGGTTTTTGCCGAAGAGATCTTTATGATGTATACCCGAGAGAAGCTTCAAAAAATATTTCGAAAAATCACCGTGATACAGGCTGCTATCGGGCACAAAATAATATCGATTATTAGTCATTGGTTATTAAAAGAATCCCCCCCCAAACGCGCCTATCTCTGTGATTATCCGCAGATCTGTCAAAAAATTGTCCCCGGGGATGTTCTGTTAGTAGAAGGGCGAAGCCGGATCAGCCATATTATTAAATCAATTACCCAAAGCCCTTGGTCTCACGGCATGTTGTATATTGGCCGCATGAGCGAAATTAAAGATCCTAAACTGCAAAAGCTACTGCAAAAAAAATGTCATTATCCACCCGATACTCAATTACTCATTGAAAGCGAAATAGGATCGGGGACGATTATTTCTCCTTTAGAAAAATATTGCTACGATCATATTCGTATTTTAAGACCTCAAAGTTTATCCATTGAAGATGCGGAATTAGTGATTGCTTTTGCGGTGGGTAGGTTAGGGGCACACTACAGTCTTAGACATATTTTTGATTTAGCACGCTTTTTAGTTCCCTGGAGTTTTGTGCCTAAAAAATGGGGATCTTATATTTTTGAACACAGCGCCTCTCAGCCATTAGAAGATATCTGTTCTTCTATGTTAGCTGAAGCTTTTCAATCCATTCAATTTCCCATTTTGCCCGTGGTTACTTTGAATGGAGAAAAGAATATCGAACTCACCGAGCGAAATCCCCGATTATTTACGCCCAGTGATTTTGATTTTTCGCCCTATTTTTCCGTGATTAAATACCCCATTTTTCCAGTGGATGAAAAAGGGTATTATCAACATCTGCCTTGGAAAAATAAAATGATGCGTAGCGATACCAAGCTCAAATCTTAATTTTTAGAAAACTAACTACTACAATATTCGACGATTCGCTTGCATTCTGCGGAAAAATTTAATATCGTTTGCTTCTCTTTGGTCCCTTGATAACTTAAACGTTTAGTTGGAGATTAGCTTGAAATGCTCAAGAATAAATTAAAAAAATCTGTTTTTACCCTGGCAATTGCTGTTTTTGGAACATCGTTATTGGCGGCTGAAAAAGAAGTTCAAGACATTTATTCACAAAAAAGTTCTCATTTACTTGTCGAGTACAATGGATGTAATCTTTCTAAGTTAAATAATAAAAAATATCTAGAAGATCTCTTAACTCGTGCTGCAGTTAAAGGAAAGTTCACCGTTCTAAACTCTGCTTTTCACCAATTCGAACCGCAAGGCGTTACGGGCGTTATTCTACTCTCGGAATCCCACATGTCTATTCATACCTGGCCAGAGCATGGATATGCTGCTGTTGATCTATTTACCTGTGGACAAAATAACTCAGAAGAATCCGAAGCTTTTATTAAAAAAGGCCTTGAGTGCAAACATTCAGAAAAAATGCTCTTAAAAAGAGGCGATGGCATCCAAGTAGAGTACCATTCGAATGGAAAATAAAGATTTACTGAACGATTAATTGCTTTTAACAGCATATTCATTTTCTGAAGGTAAATATCTTGTTTCTAGTTTGAAAACATTAAAGCTGGTTTTTCTATCGTAAATATCGAGCATTTCGTATTGCTTAAGTTTTTTGACGAGTCTAACGGTCATCGGTAAGCAACCAATTTCAATAAATACTTTCATAAACCACATGCTTAAAATAAGCGAAATTAAATGAGAAATTTGCACACTGCCATAAAACGCTAACATTCCAAAAATTAGGCTATCTAATCCTCCGACGACAAGACAGGTGAGGACAAACCTTGCCCCTACATTATGCCCAGTCATTTTAATTTTGAGCGTTGAGATTAAATAGGCATTCAGTGTTTCGGTTAGAAGGTACGTGATACAAGAAGCCATCACGACTCTTACATTGATAAATAAAATAATGTCATAAATAGAATTTTGCGTTGCAAAATGAGGATTCGGTAATAGCAGTACTAATTGGCCATATAGAATAGAGACCCAATTGGTGATTAGTGCAAACCATAAAGCTATTCTGGCATTTTTAAAACCATAGACTTCAGTAATAACATTACACAATAAAAATTTTACAGGGAAAATTAAAATACCTGCTGTGGTGACGATCCCAAACAGATCTACTAGTCGCGGTGTGAACCAATTTGCATGGACTTGGATCATGGAACCGATGAGTATTAAAATCCATAGCGCCCTAGGGCTCGCTAAATATTCAACCGAAACTTGTTTTGATGCATCCGTTATCATGACACTCATGTTTAAGCTATATAAAAATACAGTTATACTTACTCCATTCAGTCAATGATATTACAACTGGAAACAATAATATACTCTCTTTTTTCCTGGTAAAAACATTAAATTTATGGTACAGTTGTAACCTAGAGCTATAAATCATAGCAGCGCAAATATAATGATAAAAAAATGATAGGGGATATAACGATGGAATTTTTATTTTCACATTTACCCAATATCATTGGCTTATTCGGTGTTTCATTTATCTTGTGGTATTACTTTTTGCTGCAAACCGGTAAAATAATGGCCAGCAGTTTGGCTTTCTCTTGCGCGAATTTTTTAGGCTCTTGTTTACTGCTTGTTTCTTTATGGTTTAATTGGAATTTAGCAGCAGTGATTATCGAAACAGCTTGGATGTTTATTAGTTTATACGGTATTTACCGTGCATTAACGCCTCTTTGCCCCGAAAAAACAATTAGTGATATAAAACCTGTTTCGCAGCACATTTAACCGTTTCGATTTGAATCGTTGAATGCGTAATCGCATATCTTTCTTCTAACAATTTTGATGCTGTTTCCAAAATTTGATTGTCATCTTTAACGCCTGCATCGATCACTAGATGCGCCGTTAAACTAATTTTTCCATTGGTGAGTGCCCACACATGAAGATCATGCACGTCTGTGACACCTTTCAGTTTAAGCAAAGCAGCATTGATCTCTGCTAGTTCAATGCCTTCTGGAACACCTTCTAATAATATATTTAAGCTTTCTTTTAATAGCACCCAGGCGCGAGGCAATATCCAGAGCGATACTCCAATAGCCATCACTGAATCAAGATAGATCCAATGGGTTAACTGGATCAATAATGCCGTTAAAATAACTCCTAAGGAACTCAACATGTCTGCTTGAGCATCCAGATAAGCACTTTTAATATTTAAGCTATGCTGACTAGCCGTGCGCAATAATAAAGTAATCACAAAATTAACGATTAAACCAACGACTGCGACCAGTAGCATGCTCGTCGTTTGCAGATCATGTGGCTTTAATAAACGCTGATAGGCTTCATAAAAAATATAAAAAGAAACGATAAATAAAATACTGGCATTAAAAGCTGCTGCTAAAATCTCTAAGCGATAATATCCAAAAGTTCGTTTTTTATCCGCTGGTTTTCGTCCCAAACGAATCGCAATAATAGAAATCACTAAAGCAAGTGCATCTGTTAATAAGTGCGCTGCATCAGACAATAAGGCAAGACTTTGGCTAATTAAACTCCCTGTTATTTCAATCGCCATAAAAAACGTGGTTAGCGAAAGCGCTATCCATAGTAATTTTTCATGGTGTTTGGAGGTAGTATTCTCTATCATGAACTACTGAGCCAGTGCTTTTCTAAGCGTGATAATAAGATTTGTTTTTTGAAGAAGTGCATAGGGTACTGATTCACCTAAACCCCATACTGGCAGAGGCCAAACCTCATCAGTCTTATAACGAGCCAGCAGATGAATATGCAAAGCACGCACCCGGTTGCCAATGTTTGCTATGTTGATCTTATCTGGATTAAAAATATTTTGAATTAAGTGTGACACAGTATTAATTTCTGTTAATAAAAGCTGTTGATCTTCTAACGACAATTCTATGATTTCTGCTTTATTGGCTCTTCTCGGGACTAGAATCAACCAAGGATAGCGAGCATCATTCATCAGCAATAGTTGTGAAAGTGGCAGATCAGCCACAAAGAAACTATCTTTTTCCAAAGTAGGATCTAAAACAAACTTATCCATTTAAACCCTTTATGGCTGTCATCACGCTACTGACATGCCCATCGACTTTAACCTTAGACCAGACTTTAGCCAGTTTACCGTTTTGATCAATTAAAAAAGTAGAGCGAATAGTCTTATTATCTTCTAAAGCCTCATAGGCTTCATGCACTTTTAAATCCGTGTCACTTAATAAGGTGAAATTCAGATCGTATTTCTCTATAAATTTTACATGACTGCTGGCATTATCTTTAGAAATACCCCATACCAGACAATTTTCTTTAGTTAAAGCTGCTAGATTATCTCGAAAATCACAAGCCTCCCGGGTGCACCCTGGCGTGTCATCCTTAGGATAAAAATAAACAACGACGCATTTCCCGCGCGTGTCAGCCAGTGAATGCGATTTCCCTGTGTTATCTACTAAAGTAAAATTGGGTGCAAGCTGGTTTTCTTGTAGCATTGGTAGGCTTCCCTTTATATCCGACTATCCTTTCTTGAATAGTATACCGATTTTCAAGGAATGCACAGAGGGAGTCACTCCTTTGCATTTAGAAGGCCTTAGCCAACTAATTAAATAAAATTTTCATTCATTGACAACTATTCTGTTTTTTTTGTACGCTCAGAACAGGCTCGTCTTATTGGATTTTTGATGATCAGTGGAGGAAACATGAGTAAATCGAGAGAAACAAAGAAAGAGACCAAGAAAAAACCTGAGAAAACACTCAAAGAAAAACGAGAAGAAAAGCGAAAGAAGAAAGAGGGCGGCTAGTATGTTTTCCCATTCATAATGAATGGATCACATGCACAACTACTCCTAAAATAAGAAAATCCACTGCTTCGGTTATTTCTATAGCCGAGTAGTGGGGGTTTTCTGGCATTAAACGAACTGTCTTCCCTTTTAGCTCCAAGCGTTTAACCGTTAGCTCGTTATTGACAACCGCAATAATGACTTTTCCATGCACGGGTTTCAGTGAACGATCGACAACAAGAATATCGTGCTCGTTAATACCTGCGTTAATCATGGAGTCACCAATGGCCCTGACACAAAAAGTCTCAGTGGGGCTTTCGACTAGATACTCGTTCAGATTGAGATAACGTTCGACGGTATCGTCGGCCGGGGAGGGCAGACCTGCAGCGACCCGCGTGTTATACAGCGGGATTTCCTCTAGGCGCTCTTGGCGTCCTTTCTGGAGGCGTTTTGTTAAGGGATAAACATTATTAGAAGCCATGCTGGCTATCTCTTCTTGGCGGCTCAAAATAAAGCTTTTAACCTCGGTAGCCAAGCTCGATGGAACTCGCATAGGTTCCGTGCGCTCCCCATATTTGCCACTGCCCTTAGGGCGGCCTGCACCCTCTCGAACACCACCGGCTGTCGATTTTTTTTTCATCACTCGCTTCCATTTACTATTTGATTAATGTACGATAATCAAATATAGTATGAATGAAGAGCAGGTTAAACACAAGACTTAAAACAATCAACCAGGAGGATAGTATGTCACTCGATACACAACAAGCAGTTTCTTTGATCCAGTTGCAATTCTTACAAACAAAAGTCAATTCATTGGAGGATCAACTCCAACAGGCCTTAGCCACCTCTAAAAAGAGAGAGGCTTACGCCAATACACTCGCGGTAGATTTAGAACATATTATTCTACAGCTCAACCGTTTAGAGGTTGTTAAACCAACAGCTCATAGGATGGTTTCCAGGGCTTAAGAACGAGCGTACAATGTATTCATGGAAAAAAAGGGCATTTTATTAATTAACTTAGGAACACCAGATAGTTATCAGCCACTGGCTGTTATCAAATATCTGGTGCAGTTCTTAAACGATCCGCGCGTAGTCGATTTGCCATTCCTATTTCGAGCTTTTTTAGTGAATGGCATCATTATTCCACGGCGTTTTAAGAAAACAGCCGCCGCTTATCAAAAAATATGGTTATCCAACGGTTCTCCCTTATTGGTTTACACAGAGCAACTCAGAGAAGCGGTAGCGTCTCAATTAGGATCTGATTATCAAGTAGAAATAGGGATGCGCTATGGCCGTCCCTCGATAAAAACTGCGCTACAAAAATTAAAGCACTGCGACAGCATCCATATTATTCCCTTATTTCCTCAATATAGCGCGGCAGCCACGGGATCTGCTATTGAAGCCGCTGCCAAAATTTTAATGAAACAATGGAATATCCCCAGTCTTTTTATCCAAAAAGATTTTCATGCCCATCCAAGCTATATCCAAAGTTATGCCGAAATTATTCGAGAACATCTTGCTCAGAAAAAAATAGATAAGCTTATTTTTAGCTACCATGGTTTGCCTGAACGCCATTTAAACAAAATTAAGAATGATGCTTTTTGTTATCGCAGACAATGTTTCGAAACAACCAGACTGATTGCAAACGCTTTATCGCTTAATCCTGATCAATATCTGGTTTCTTTTCAGTCACGATTGGGTAGGACGCCTTGGATTAAGCCTTATACTGATTTAGTATTGCCACAATTAGCCGGGGAGGGCGTTAAGCATATTGCGGTTGTTTGCCCTTCATTTGTCGCAGATTGCCTTGAAACATTAGAAGAAGTGAATATTCGAATTCGAGAGCAATGGCAATTTTTGGGCGGCCAAGCATTTACTTTTATTCCTTGCCTGAATGCACATCCTCTGTGGGTTGAAGGATTGGCAAAGATCGCTAAAGGTTGATCTACTGCTCGTCTATGCCCACTATCTTTTACAAGTTTTCTCAAATGATGCACATACAACAAAATAAGTGGCTAAATGGGCAAGCTAATTGTCAATCAAAGGGTAGGGCAGGTCATCGCCAAGGGGACTCTTAAAAGCTTATGAACTAAAGAGATCTGAGTGTGTTCCAGTGCGTTCAAAAATAATAGTATTCGTTTTTTTTTTATAAACTAGCAACCAATTTGGTTCAATATGACATTCTCGGCGACCATTGTAATTTCCTATGAGCGGATGATCTCTAAATTTAGGAGGCAGTAATTTTTCTTCTGCCAGTAAGCGGATCACCTCTTTTAATTTCTCTATGTCTTTTCCTCGTTTTTTGGCACGAGCCACATCTTTTTCAAAAATATTCTTATATTGAATTTCCAACAATTTAAATATCCAACTTTTTGAATAAATCATCAACGTTCTTGCATTCGACAAGACCAATACTATTATCTGTCTCGTTAAATGTCTGAAGAGTTTCTTTATTGGGGACTTTTAATTCCAAAGGCCATTCATGATCTCTCGCAATTCGTTTATAGAGCATTTTAATAGCTTGAGTAGGGCTAATGCCAAGTTCATGTAAAACGCTTTCAGCCTCTATTTTTAGACCTGGTTCAATTCTAGCTCTAACAAAATCAGTATTATTCATAAAAAACCTCTGTGAGAACACAAGATTGGTAAGTTTATTTTCTTAATGTAGCTCAAACGAGACACAATGTCAAGCTTATGATAACAGGATAACCTTTAGAGATCGACTATACCCGTGATAAATATTATTATCACGGGTATAGGGATTGGCAGTTAAAAAGCTACAATTGGCTTTACAGACAGACACAGATGTGTAACACTTTAACAATGAGGAGATGTTTATGCGTGTAGAAAACAAGCGAGTCGGTGTAACACTTGATATAGAAACAGCTAATATCCTCAGCTCCTTAGCTGAACGAGACCCTAGTCACTCTGTATCGAATGTTGCTAAGCAATTAATACTAGAAGCCTTAGAAATACGGGAAGACGCTTATTTGCTTAAGTTGGTAAAATCAAGAGAAGGACAGGACACGATATCTCATGAAGAAGCCTGGAAATAACCTATACAGAATTGAATATTTAAAAGATGTCGTCAAAACAGAAATTCCTTCTCTCTCAAAATCTGCCAAAGCGCTTATTATGAGAGCTATTGAAGAACGTCTAACTGTCGAACCGATAAAATTTGGAAAACCTTTGCGTCATGACTTAAGTGGTTATAGAAGTCTACGAATAGGTAATTACCGAGTGATTTATTCTATTGACGTCGTCAACCATGTGGTAATCATTAGCGCTATTCATCATAGAAAAGATGCGTACGAATAGTAAACAAAACCTTAGTCATTTAAAATCCCCTTTGGCATTATTCGATGACATAAAACACATTAAAGACCCTCAGGCTTTATCCACGCTTACTGACGCACAAACACTCGATTACAATAAAACACTCTCATTCTTACAATCTTATACAGGTAGTACTGGAACATTTAACGCCTATCGACGTGAAGTCGAGCGGTTACTACAATGGGCTTGGAAAGTTGCTAATAAAACCATCAAAGAACTGCAACGTGACGATATTGAGGCTTTTATTCATTTTTGCCAAAAACCCTTAAAAGCTTGGATCGGACTTAAAAAAGCGCCGCGCTTTATTGAGCAGGAAGGCAAACGACTCCCAAATCCCGAATGGCGACCTTTTGTTGTCGCTGTTTCTAAAACAGCCCATCGCAACGGAGAAGCGCCCAATCTTAAAGATTTTAAATTTTCCATGGGAGGTATTAAAGAAACTTTTGCGATTTTAAGCAGCTTTTATAATTTCTTATTACAAGACGACTATGCTTCAACAAATCCTGTCGCTTTAATCCGCCAAAAAAGTAAATTTATTCGAAAAACACAAGGTCCACAAAAAATTAGGCGCCTCAGTGAATTACAATGGCAAACGGTGATTAAATCAACTCAAGAAATGGCCGAAAAAAATCCTGTCTTACATGAAAGAACGCTGTTTATGATTTCGACCTTATATGCCCTGTATTTAAGAATCTCAGAGCTCGCTGCTAATACACGCTGGGCCCCTAGCATGCAGCATTTTCATCGAGATCATGATGGAAACTGGTGGTTTACAACAGTTGGAAAAGGCAATAAACAACGGCAAATTGCTGTGAGTAACGCCATGTTAAACGCCTTAAAACGTTGGCGAAAACACCTAGGCTTATCCCCTCTCCCCTCTCCTGCCGATCACTCTCCGTTATTACCTAAAATAAGGGGCCAAGGTCCGATAAGCGATATTAATCATATTCGAGAAATCGTACAGAGTTGTTTTAATCAGGCAATCGATCAATTAAAGAAAGATAATTTTGGCGAAGAAGCCGAATCTCTAAGCGAGGCCACCGTGCATTGGCTAAGACACACGGGAATTTCTGAAGATGTTAAACATCGACCCCGCGAGCACGTCAGAGACGACGCGGGCCATAGCTCTAGCGCGACCACTGATAAATATATTGATATTGAGTTGCGAGCGCGACATAAAAGTGCAAAAAACAAGCTGATTTCAAGCGATTAACTTTAGCTATCGTTTTGACAAAAAAAATATTTTTAGATATAGTGATTGAATCCTTAGAAACGTCTTGATTTTATTATGCCAGAATTACCTGAAGTCGAAACAACTTGCAAAGGAATAAGTCCCATTGTCGGAAGCAAAATCAAACACATTATTATTCGGCAACCCAAGCTACGCTGGCCCATTCCTCCAGCACTTTCCGAGTTCAAAAACTTAATTGTTAAAAAAGTTAGTCGAAGAGCAAAATATATCCTGATTCATACTGATCAGGGTGCATTCATTATTCATCTAGGTATGTCTGGTCGTTTATGCCTGATAAAACAGGGCTTAACTGCGGCTAAACATGATCACGTTGATTTTATTTTAACCAATAATCGCCTGCTGCGTTATACCGATCATAGACGATTTGGTTCGATATTATGGTCAGATGAAGATCCGCTTAATCATCGTCTATTATGTGAATTAGGACCAGAACCATTATCTCGCTCTTTCAATGGCCAATATTTATTTAAAATAACTCGCACAAAAAAGACTGCTATTAAGACTACCATTATGGATCAAAAAATTGTCGTTGGCGTGGGGAATATTTATGCCAATGAAGCACTTTACTTAGCCGGCATTTCCCCTATTCGCAAAACACAGTCTTTATCGTTAGAAGAATGTCAGGCATTAGTAAAAGCTATTCAAAAAATATTAAAACGCGCCATCCTTCAAGGGGGTACTACCCTTCGTGACTTTTTAAGCGCCGATGGAAAACGCGGTTACTTTAAACAAAAACTACAGGTTTATGGCCGCCAAGGTGAACTTTGTTTTTCCTGTACTAAGATCTTATCTTCAGAAAAAATAGGACAGAGAATGACTGTCTACTGCCGGACTTGCCAAAAATAATCGATCTTAAAGATATCAATAGAATGCATCTGTCAGTTTACATTTTTTGTAGCATCGAAAAAGCCTCCAGGGCTCTTTCTCGAGAAACTTTCAGATCTACAATGGGTTTAGGATAAGTCTCACCTAAAACAATCCCTGCTGTGTTTAGGACAGATATCGGTGCTTCCCAGGGTTTAAAAAGGTATTTATTAGGCAATAAGCTGAGTTCAGGAACAAACTCGCGGGTATAAGTCCCCTCGGGATCAAATTTCTCCCCTTGGGTAATAGGGTTAAAGATTCTGAAATAGGGAGCGGCATCTGTCCCAGAACCTGCTACCCATTGCCAGCTGGCGCTATTGCTAGCAAGATCTGCGTCTACCAGGCAGTCCCAAAACCAGTCTTCGCCATGATGCCAATGGATTAATAAATTTTTTACCAAAAAAGATCCTACGATCATACGCACACGATTATGCATATAGCCTGTTTTCCATAGTTCGCGCATGCCTGCATCCACAATAGGATACCCTGTTTGTCCCCGTTGCCAGGCTTTTAAGAGTTTTGGTGCATTCTGCCAGGAAAATTTATCAAATTTTCTTTGTAAATTTTGTCGAGGTAAATGAGGAAAATGGTAAAGCAAATAATACGAAAATTCACGCCAGCATAATTCCTTCAGAAAATGATCTGTGTCTTGCAATGGAATATCATTAGCCATGTTTTTAGCTTGCACAGCATGCCAAACTTGGTGAGGAGATATTTCTCCGAAATGCAGATGAGGCGATAAACGAGATACCTGCTTTTTGGCTGGAAAGTCTCGTCCATTCTGATAATTTTGAAGACCACTCTCTAAAAATTCACTTAAGGCTAAATGGGCGCCCTCCTCTCCAATAACCCAGCAAGATTCCATTAAAGAATACCATTTGATAGAAGGCAAGAGATCTAAATCTTTCACCTCTGTGCTGTTTTTTAAATCTTTTATCAAAGATAATTTTTTGGGTCTTGGGAGAGGTTGACGGGGAGGCTTAGTTTTTTGGCATTGCTTTGCGTAAGATGTAAAAATTTTATAAGGTGTTTCATCGCTCTTTAGCACTTCCATGGGTTCCCATAACAAAGAAGCATTAAAGCTTTTACATTCTATTCCATTTTCTTTAAGCGTTGCTTTTAGTTTGACATCATCTTGAATACGCCAAGGTTCATAACATCGATTCCAGTAAATTGCATCAAACTGATCAGTTTGAATAAGGCTTAAAATAATGTTGGCAGCATGCCCTTTGTAAATATTTAACTTATTTTCTAGATTTTCATTGAGCGTTAAAAGAGAATGATGCAACCACCATCGACTCGCACTACCCATTTTAAAGGATTGAGGGCATTCATCATCCAAAATGTAAACGACCATGACAGAGCCATTTTGAGCAGCTTCATAGAGCGCGGGGTTATCAGAAAGACGCAAATCATTTCGAAGCCAAAAAAGAGTTTTTTTGGTCATCCCTAACAGCTTTCTACTGCGACTAATGAAACACCCTGACGTCTCAAAATACGCGTCGCTACTACTAAGGCAAGCAAAGAAAAAGTCCCTGTATAAATAAAGACTGTTGAAAAAGAATTTTTGGCTAAATACCCTGAAATAAACGAAGCAATCATCATCCCTAAGCCTGTAATAATATAAAACAAGCCAATCGCTGTTCCATAGTTTGCATTCGAAACACTGTTAAAAATGAGATAAGAAAAGACAATTTGCGCGCCTGTTCTTTGAATACCCCACATCACTAAACCTGTTACCGCAAAAAACCACCCACCAAATAAGTCAATCTGCCAAAAAGTAAAGCTGTAAATCATTAAAGCAATAATCGTTAAATACACTATTTTGGAAAAATGTCCTTTATCAATTTCTCGGCCCATAAAAGGCGAAGAAATAAGCATAATAAAATTAAAAATCGCAATAGTCGAAAGATAAAACCACTCCGGATATCCTTTTTGTTTCAAATAAACCATCATCAGGCCATCATTAAAGCGGCCGAGGAAAAACAAAAACGTTAACACTAAAATAGGCGCTGTCTTTTTTAATACACCCCTTATCTCCCCTAATGAGAAAGGTGGTGTTTCTAATTTTTTAATATTTAAAAACGACGATAGCAAAATAGTGGGAAAAACTAAAGCGCAGCAAACCAACACAAAAATATAGACATTATCTCTTAAATTGCCGATATAAAACGTGGATATACTCACAATTAATGGCCCTAAGACACAACCCGCCGTTTTTGAAACACTGAGTAAACTTAAGGCAAATCCCCTGTTAACCGCTCTTTCGGCCACATAAGCATCTCGAGGGGAGGCAAAGGCTCCATTGGCAATTCTTTCTGTGACCTTGGCTAAGATCACCGTCCAAGAGGCTGGAAATAAAAGCGCAACTTTTGAAAGGAAAGCTAAGCCGGTTGAATAAGCAAATATCAGCCGCTTATTTTTAACTTTGTCAAAGAGGACACCATTCACTAGTCGAAAAACATTGGATAGAAATTCAGCGCTTCCCTCTATCAGCCCCAAAATAACAATCGAATACCCCAATGATTCTGTCACTAGAAACGGAATAATCGTCATCCCAATGGTTGTTGAAATAGCTAAGAGAAAATTTATCAAATAAATGAGGTACATACAGCGTCCTTCCATTAATCAGTTTTTCAGCAAAAGTCGTCCAAGCATATCAGTCTAAAAAGGTAACTGAAAGTAATTCTTCACCCGTCTTTGAAACAGTGTAGGCCTTCTTTTGTTCTTTATTAGCCACTACGCGAAATATTTTTCCATTCACAAAATGTGCAGCGGTATTATCTTCTAAGGCCAATCCTGGCATGACTTGTTCTAAGCTTAACTTCTCTAGAAAAGTTGGTCGCCTTTCAGGTTCAGAATCATAGTGAGGGCAACAACTCCCCTTTAAAAACCCAAGTCCCGGAATAACTCCCAGGGGCCAGACCGAGTCAGTCACGCATTCTTCAAACCAACAAATCGCGCCTGCGCTCACACCGGCGAGTATCGTGCCATTTTGATAGGCCGTTTTTAAAACTTCATCAACACCCCACTCTCGCCATAAGGCCAATAAGCTGCGTGTGTTCCCTCCACCAACGTAAATGATATCTTGACTTAAGAGATGCTCTTTCCAATTATTATTAACGCGTCCGAATAAAGAGAGATCAGAGGGTTTTGCATTCAAAGCTGTCAATGTTTCATGAAACTTCGCAACATAGTCTTTATCTTCTGCACTCGCTTGCGCTAAAAAACAGACATGAGGATTGGGTTTTGGGCTTTGCTGGATGATATATTTTTCTAGTCTAGTATCGCGTGCTAATCCTCCAAATCCGCCACCGCCAATCGCAATAATTTGTGCCGTTTTCTCTTGCATGATCTTCTCTTATTCCAACGTTACTCTAATACAAGGGTTTCCGGATGTGGCCGTACTTTTAATTGTACAATAATCACCGCTAAAAACATTAAAGCAATCCCTAGCATTTGGCTAAACGATAAAGTTTCGTCTAATAAGATAACGCCAATCATCACGGTTGTAATCGGCTCTAAAATGGAAATTAATGCCGCTTTAGTCACTGGAACTGTTTTTAAGCCGACAAAGAGCAGCCATAAAGGGATCAATGTTCCAATCACTGCAAAACCAATACATTGCATCCAAACCGTCAGCGTCTGTGGGAGATGAATATCTCCTTTAATTAAGCAGACACTGGCAAAGAAAAATGTATTCCCTAAGCAAACAACTAAACTAGACAGCAGTGCGGGTAATGTTTTCCCTCCTTTTTTGCTGCCATAAAAATAAATTCCATAGAAAAGTGCCGAACCTGTCGCTAATAGTATGCCATAAGGAGCAAATTGAATATTATCTGTGTTAGCTAGTAATACAATCCCAGGCACCATCATCGCAATCGCAATGCCTTCTAACAGGGTGAGCTTTTTCCCATCAATACCCCAATTTAATAAAGCCACCAAGATAGGAAAAGCATAAAAAATAACCATGGCAATTCCGCTGCCAATATAAGGAATTGAGCTAAAAAAACAAGAAGTCGAAAAACTATAGGCAATCCCGCCTAGTAAAAAACAATAAATAATGGCTTTGATGGAAATAGTTTTTTTAGCCGTTTTGAGAGAAGGCCATTTAATTAAAAATAATAAAGAAAAAGCTGCAATAGAAAAACGCCAAAACAGCATTTCTGAAACACTCATCCCAATCGATAGTAAATAAGTTCCTGAATAACCAATAGTACCAAAGGTAATGCCTGACAGTGCCACTGCTAAAATGGGTAATTGAGATTTGAATTTGGAGTTTAAAGTGAAGTTCATTGTCGCCGATTGAAAAGGCCTATCCTAAACTAACTCCCTTATTTTTACTATCGATTTTCGCTATCCCAAAAGCTCAATTCTCCCATTAGCCTGAAGGCCTTACAAAAAGTTAGTTATATTTCTTTTATTTATCCACTTTTATTGAACAGTTGAAAATAATCTGGCCGAGGATAATACTTAAGAAAAGATATCACCATGGATCACGGGGAGTTGATGAGATGAAACTGTACTATTCCAAAGGCGCCTGTTCTCTTGCCGTTCGCATTGTGCTACACGAACTCAAACTCACCTGCGAATACGAAGCGGTAGACTTAAAAACCAAAAAAACAGAACACGGAGAAGATTTTTTAAAAATTAACCCTAAAGGAGCCGTCCCTACCCTGAAACTAGACGATGGAAAAATCCTGACTGAAAATGCGGCTATTCAGCAATATTTGGCTGATTTAGGGCATGGGACAAAGTTACTGCCTGCTGTGGGTCATTTCAACCGATATCGCGTCATAGAGTGGCTAAGTTATGTTAACAGCGAATTTCATAAAGCCTGCGGGGCTTTGTTTAATCCTAAAATTCCACAATCTGTAAAAGATGAAGTATTTATTCCGATCGTTAAAGCAAAATTAGACTATCTTGATAAACACCTGGCGAATAGCCCTTATTTGCTTGATCACCACACTTTACCGGATGGATATTTATTTGTTATTTTGTCTTGGCTACCGCATTTTAATATGGATCTGTCACATTGGAAACATGTGTTTAAGTACTTCAATGAACTTAAGAAGCGACCTGCGATTGCGGATGCGTTAAAGGAAGAAGGGTTCTAAATAACGCTATATCAACGCTTGTAATTTCCGACATTTCTGGAGAGCCTCTTTATTTGTAGGCTCTCGACGACAAATTTCTTGATACCATCGGAAAGCACTTTTTACATCTTGAGGCACACCATCTCCATACTCTAACATGTTCGCTGCATTAAACATTGCCCTCGGGTGGCCTTTTTGCGCGGCCTCTAAGAAAAGGGCTAAAGCTTTTAGTTTATCTTGAGGTATGACCTGTCCCGGCCTTTTAGGACCAAACATCTTACTGATAGCATAGAGCCTTTCCCTTATTGATTAGAGCTGGCATTATATTATGCGTTACAAACATCCTAAGAGCTAAATACGACCTCTTATAACAAGCGTATACACACAAAATCAAGTCATATTTTGTACCAGAAGTTGGTTAATAGACATAAAACAGCCCTTGACGCACCAAAACTACCCTCTTCTTACATTAAAATGACCGGCTTTTTACGGAATATCGAACATAAGCAGCAGTTGTTTTCATGCACAATATTTTTTAATGCCTCAAAAAACTTGACGCTCGTTGCGCAACAAGCTACAATTTAATTATGATTAAGACTTGGCAACATAAAGGTTTAAAGAAGTTTTATCTGACCGGCGACACGGCTGGGATCAATGCAGAACATGCACATAGATTGAAGGTGATCTTACAGTTGTTAGATGCTGCAACTTCACCTAATAAACTAAGCTTACCAGGATTTGGACTTCATAAGCTAAAAGGAAAAGCCAAAAATTTTTATGCTGTCACAGTTAGGGCCAATTGGAGAATTATTTTCCAATTCAATGGTGAAGACGCAATTGAAGTTAATTATTTAGATTATCATTAAGGAAGAAATCATTATGGCTATACATAACCCATTACATCCGGGAGCAATTGTTCATGAAATCCTCATAGAAGGAGCAGGACTTTCGGTAACAGAAGCAGCTGAAAAGCTGAAGATAAACCGTTCCACGTTATCAAGGTTGCTTAATGGCCGCGCTGGTATGAGCCCAGAAATGGCTTTAAGGTTGTCTATCTTGCTGCCTAATACTGATATGACTCTTTGGCTTAATTTGCAACGTGATTATGATATTTGGGTTGCTAGAAAACATGCTTCAAAAATAAATATTAAGCCCTTAAAAGCGGCCTAAGGCGCTCCAAAAAAAGATATGCGTCACCAAGATTAAACTAAACAAGGGTGTAGTAATTCAGACTTCCTGTGACAGTTACCCATTTTTGGCTGCTGTTTACTGTCAGTTTAAATTGAGATTGTCAACCTTCTCCTGCCAGATTTTCTTCCCATCCAGTAAAGTTGCTATGGGTGTTCTACCACAGCACATTTTGCCTTGATGAGTCCTTTGATGATTGTAATGATACAACCAGTCATCTAGATCTTTTTGCAATTCGTCAAGAGTTAAATAAATATTTTTGCGAAATGCTACTTGATAAAATTCATATAATATCGTTTTATGAAAGCGCTCACAAATACCATTAGTTTTCGGTGAGCGCGCCTTAGTCTTTGTATGTTCAATATCATTAACAGCTAAATACAACTGATAATCGTGATGATCGGGTCTACCGCAATACTCAGTTCCTCGATCAGTAAGCATTCTTAAAATACCCATTCCTTGTTCTTCAAAAAATGGTAAAGCACGATCATTCAGCAGATCTGCCGCTGTGATGGGCGTTTTAGTCGTATACAGTTTGCAAATAGCCACCTTAGAATAGGTGTCAACAAACGTTTGTTGATATGTCCGACCAACACCTTTTAAATTCCCTACATAAAAAGTATCCTGTGACCCAAGGTAACCGGGATGAATGGTTTCAATTTCACCATCTGCTATATCATCATCTTTCTTTTTTTCTAGTGCCATTAATTGGCTTTCAGTTAAGACAAAACCTTCGTTAGCAGATTTTTTTTCCAACGCCCTTAACCGTTGTTTCATCGTGGCTAATGAATTTCTTAACCACACAGAGCGTATTCCACTTGGTGAAACAAAAATTCCTCGTTTTCTGAGTTCATTGCTTGCCCTAAGTTGACCGTAAGCAGGAAATTCAATAGCTATTTCATTGACAATGCCCTCAACGGCTTCATCAACTCGATTTTTAATGACCTTTTCAGTAGTATGATACATGAGGTTACCCCTTTCAGTTTTGATGTTTCATTGATACAACCATCAAAACGGGTAACCTTGCTTTTTGCAAGTGGTGTCACATTAAGTCTGAACTAGTACATCGAAAAAGCAGTATAAGATGATCCAAAAATTTTATATTTTGTTGGATGAACTATTGAAACCCCATTAACAGCCTCATCTAAAGCCTTTGGACTTTTTATCTTCTTTTTTCTTGCTGCTATTGCCAGTTCCGTTATCACCTGTTGGAGGAAACCCATTTGATCCAGACTGTGGAGTTTGTGGATGGCCTATGGGTGCAGATGGTTGGGTTTGTGCATGACTTGAATTTAATTGTCCAGATGACTGTTGGGTTGACGGAGGTGCGGCAGGAAGCCTATCAGAACCTTGGCCTTGTTGCAACGAAGGTGACGCGGTTTTTCCAGAAAGAGGCTTACCAGTGCCAACACTAAACGACCTTTGTCGGTCCGTTGGTGGTAGTTGTGATACTAGTGCCCCTGATGTTGAAGTAGCAGATGAACTGCTGCTAGCAACTGCTTTCTCCATTCTGGGCGAGGTTGTGGAAGTTTGTCCCTCGAGGTTTAGAGGGCGTGCCCATGCATTTTGGCGAGAGGGGACTGTCGAAGTAGAGGCAGAAGGCACAGGAGTAGCAGACGAAGTTGAAGTCTGTCCCCCGAGGTTTGGAGGGCGTACCCATGCATTTTGACGAGGGTGAGCTGCCGAAGTAGAGGTGGAAGGCACAGGCGCAGGAATCTCGCCATTTTTAGGACTATTTTGAAGGGTTTTCTGTGTTTTTGTACCATTTGGAAGACGAATATCACCTGGTTGCGCATCATTTAAGGCTTCTAAGGGTATCCCAAATTCTTTAGCATTTCTCTGAATTTGTGATTGAGCAGGTAAATTCAGCTCATTTTTGGCTTCATTCAAAATAAGGGGATTTCTGAGATGTGCAGAAGCATCAGACGAAGTAGCACTAGAAACAGATGGGTTACCACTTTGTGGAAGTCTTGCTTCTTGTTCTAGTCTCCACGCAGTTTCCAAGTCTCCATTAAGTGAAATATAATGGTCATTATTAACTCGGCCGAGCCCTATACGTTGTCCATATCTATTGTCAGTACGAAACCCTGTTGGCTGTTGGGCATCATAAATATCGATGTCAACTTGAAAAATGTCACTCATCACTTGTGGGAGCCAATCCGCAGCGTTCAACAACGGACCACCAGTATCATATCTTCCTAAGTTAATGTATTCATAAAAGTTCTCTCTAAATGCCCTTAATCTTCGTTGGCGCTCACCTGTATCATTGTATGCTTCCTGCGCTGCCAGATATAGCTCCTCACTCCTGTCACCAGTTCCGAAATCCTCTCGTCTTGGCGGTGGAAAAATTCGTTCCATGAGATCTTGAGAATGCTCACTAAAGTAGGTAGCTACTCTCTCTAAAATCTCTTCCATTGTGGTTGGCAATGGAGTAAGAGGTGAGTGCCTTTGATCATTTAAATTTCGATCTACAATTTGTTGCGCAATTGCCCTAAAAAAGCAAAATCCATCACCTCGTACATTTTGGCAACCTAATCCTAAATTTCTCGTGAAACGGTTATCTTGTAGATTAAATCCCTGATCTCGTAAAGACAACGTCATTGCAAGCCGTATTTGCTCATCTTCTGACATTTCCTCTGGATTTTTACCAAGTCCAATCCGAGATATTTTTTCTAGAAGGGACTGAAATTCTTTAAGATCTGGCGGAGCCAATGTGGTAGAGGGTGTAGCCGATATTCCTGTTTGATTTCTTTCTGTATTTTGACGAGCTTGTGCTGAGGAAAGAGATGAAATTAACCTGCTTGCTTCATCTGCATATTTTTCTCTATAAATAGAGTCAAGTTCACCAAGTCTCGTGCTGGCTGTTTTATACTCATTAAAGGTTTTTTCAATAATATCTCGATAATTATTTTTTACATCCCCTCTTCTGGCCGCAAAAATTTTTCCTTCAGTATCTTTATAAAATTCATAACCACATCTTTTTAGGCATAATAATTCCCAGAAACCCGCATTATTTAAAACACCGGCCTTCATGTTTACATAATATTGATAATTAGTAACTAGTCTTACCTCTCTGCCAGATTCCACAGCACCTATTATAAACCCAGTATTTAAATCAATACTCCAATCAAGTTGCAAATATTTTTCTGGGTATAATATGTCCGATTTATATTCGTCTCCTAAATTGTAAGCTTGTATTGCACCAAACTTATTTTTTCCTTCAGCGCTTTTCTGTGCTTTAGCATCTTTTGGTTCTTTTTTAATTGAAGCTCCTATTAAAATAGGTCTACCTTTATCACCTTTTTTAACTAAATCTATTTGTTCTTGTTTAGAAGTTATCAAAGCTTGTGACGAAGAAGCTTCTCCTCCATCGCCATCATCTTTAGATTTCTTCTTTAATCTATTAGGATCTTCCATTTACAGAAATTTCTCATAAAATATTTTAGTGAGAACTAACCTCCGGCGAATGACTCTTTTCAAGAAATTGACATCTAACATTAAGTTTTGCCTCCATGCTGGTTGAAAGATCATCGAAAGCCAAACCTCGCTTCTCTTTATCCAATTTTTCTAAAAAACTCAAAAATTCCTCTATTTTAGAATGTACGGCTTTTTCAGAATAACCTTGTTGCATGCCGTTAGCCTGTTGTGTGCTGCCAAATCGTACTGTTAAAAAGCTAGGCTCGCTTTTCTCTTCGCTTTCAGGAGACGATGTGCTATTTTGCTGTTCGATATCTAAAGTTATAGCTAATTGTTGCAAAGATGCAACTACCTCTTTACTCAGATAATTATTTCTCAAGCCAAGTGATTTAAGGCCTACTGGAAAACTCAATCCAACTATATCTTCGTCTCCAATACCATTGTCTGGCATATTCAATGCTAATAATTTATCACCGTATTTCTTGAATAAATACTCGATTCCTTTTCTTGTTAAACTACTTTCTAGAAATGTTAAAGAATCAACAACAGAGTTAGCTTCTACCAAATAATCAACTAAGTCTATTACGAAATCGTCATCTATATCCTTAAAAATTAAAGAAGTTTCTTTTTTTTGATCGATAGTATACTTTGTATTGGTAGCAACCATTTTTTACCCCTTTCTTTCCTATTTAGTGTAAAAACGACCGTTTTTACTATGGAATAAATTATACCAAATTACATGAAGTAAGTCTACTGAAAAATTTCATTCTATTTTTAGTTAAAAAACTCATTATAAGTGATCACGAAGAAGTTTTATTTTTTGCCAGATTGGTTTCTTAAATTCAGATAACCTGGTATTTCTCTTGCTTTAAGTCTTTTAGCAATATTAGACCTATTACAAAACGGGGTTATTTGCAAAAATAAAAGTTTACTCCCTCGCTCCCATTCCCCTTAAAGAATCCCCGATCAACATTCAGCACTTCGCCTGGCTGACACTCCTCTAAAAAACACTTGCAAAGACAAGGCAGCGATGAATGCATTGGCTTATTACCAAAAGTTTACTTCATCCAGGATACTGCCACAAATGACCCAAACGGCAACATAGTGTAGTTGCACATATCAAGCTATTTTCGGATAAGCTTTAAGCATCCTTTCAACTTCTCCGCCAGCACGTAACAAATTACCAGAAGCACTATTAACGATTTTATGGATGTTTTAAAACACCATTTCTCGAATCGATTCTCCAACGCCTTTGATAGATTCTCGAATACCCGTTTCTACTCTTTTGACTTCCTTTGACAGGTAGGGTAAAACTGTATTCACAATGAACCGGTTCCATTCTGGTTTTTTCAAATAACCTTTCATCCAGCAGTTCTTCTGTATCAGGATCCAATAACCGTCTATCGTGACTAGCACGCACTAACCAATGGGCTTTATTATCTTCATCTTTTTCTTTTTCCAGAAACAGTTCATAAATGTCACCTTCACGATCGGCAACATTCACAATAAACGTATTCGGGCATTGTTTGGCTATCTCATTAGAAACATGGTAGCTTTCTATCCATCTAAAACTCTCTTTTTCTTCAATCTTTTTTTGATGACGATTAGCTTTCTGTCCCAATACTTCTCGTACCCAACTTTTAGCATGCACCACTCCTAAACAGACCTTATTGGGAGTTATTGCTAAGGTTGGATGCAAATGGAAACCCTGTTCAAAATCTCGAGACAGTTTTCCCATTCCTTCTATAGGTGATCGATGGCTAAAATTTATCTCGGTTGTATCTTGCACATTTAATACAACTTTTTCCTGCTGGATCCTTTTTAGAGTCGCTTTTTTGTGAGGTAGCAAAATCTTATCTGGAGAAACGCGTTCATTATTAAAAAAACGGTACGCTGCCAGTGTTTCAGCCCACCCTTTGCAAGCTTGCGGAATACTCTTTTTAGGTTGGCTAGACAATGTTGATAATAGTTTTTCACATCTTTGATCCAGCCTCACATCTCCCAGATCTATTCCTTGCAACTCTTCTGTTGCCCAACTAGCAGAGGCTTCCATACCCTTTTTACTCCCTATCCAATTATAAAATAGGGCACCAATCTACAATCGTTAATCTATGTTTGGTAACATGCTATCTAAAATATTTGTGTATAAAGGTATGAGCTGCTCAAGAGGGGCGTGACAAAGTTATAGGGCTTTTATTAAGCAAAGGCGCAAAAGTTGCTGGTGCAGTGGACATGTTGTTAAAATTAATTTTCAAGCACGGAGATCTATCATTACTAGAAAGTTTATTAAAGCATGAAGAATTAAAAAGCTTTGACTGGAATGGAGTAATAGATCAGAAAATGACAGTGTTGATGTTGGTTTGCAAAAGCCAAAATCAAGCCAAATCCGTTGAGCTTGCTAAAATTTTAATAAACGAAAAAAGCGTAGAGATTGCTAAGAGAAATGATGTTGGCATTACCGCTGTTTTTCAAGCTATGATCTTTAAGAATTTTGAGATGGTTAAATTATTCTTAGATGAATATGAAGAAAAATTTGCACCAGAATCGAATAGTTTTTGCACTAAGCCACACGCACTTCAAATGCCGAAAACGCACGAGTCAATGGAATTTCATTGGCTCTGGATAATTTTTCTAGTTCGATCACAGCTTCTTCCAGAAAATTCAAACACGCGATTATTTTTTCTTTCGTGTCGTTCTCCTGTTTAGAATAGCGATAGATATACAAAATATCGGTGTGATAACTTTCCTCCCAATGAATATTTTTTTGATGATTAATATAATTCGTTAGATAAAAAAGCTGATTTTTTAAAATAGCTTTTTTCTGAGATAATCCTGTTGAATGCATCAAATCTCTTTTTAATTCAAGGCAATTGGGTTGGAATAAATCTTGCCTATCGTCTAACACCTTTGTTAGGTGTGCACTGATAGTCGATAAAGCTCGCTGTAAAAGAGTGGTATTAGCTGTCGTCACAGGAGAAACCTGTTCCAGGCGCATTTCTAATTGGCGTAAGCGAATCGAAATCATCATACACATCCTTATTGATTGACTACCTGATTAGACTTTATAGAAAAAGAGGCAAGGTTGTCACATAGGAAATACCCTAATTTTTCGTATTCCTAGGGAATAATTTTTAAGAAAAAGAAAGTTAACTTAACAATGCTACACTTTTCGCCTACAAAAAATTGACGATCAAGATAAAAATTTCAGGTATATTAGAGGCACTTCATGAACTTCTTAGGGGGAAATATGTTTCGCTCAAGTGATGATACTGCCAACCTGCCTTCTCCATTATTAGGGATAAAGACTGAAATAGCTCATAGACCAGATAATGCTGCTCACGCATCTTCTTCATCAGATATAAAGACTAAAATTGATCCCATCCAGCTTTTATACATGAGAGCAAAAGAAATAGAAGCAACAGAAAAGAAGAGGGTTCAGTATGCAGGCATTGGCAAACCTAATGCGCCTATTAATTACAAAGTTTGTCGGGCTGGATTGGAATATTGGCAAACAGTGAGCAGGGAAGCCTCGAGCGTGCAAAGGCTTTTAGAGCAGATGAGCCGGATTAAAAAATCAACGTTACTTGAGGGAAAAAATGATGAAGCACTTGTAGAAGAAATTAATGAGATTGTCGCTAAGATTGACCAAAGTAGAGCAGCACCAGGCAATGCACATGAGCTTACTGCAAAAGGGTTTGGTGAATTTTATAACTTGGATCCTTCTACCATAAAAATAAGGCCAGAAAACATCTTATTCCCGATTGGAGGGGGAGGGGGATTACGTGCTGTTTTTGAAGTTTGTGATGATCTCGTTGTGGTGCAGCGCCCTTACTATACTCTATACGTTGGACCAAATTCAAAAAATAAACTGCGAACCTATGATACTTTTCTTAAAGAGAAAGGTAAAGTAAGTTTTGGAGAAGTCATAGAAGATATTAAAAAAAGCAAGAAGAAAGTAAGTTTTGTTTTATTTTGCAATCCAAATAATCCTACTGGAAAAGTGATTTCTGAAGAAGAATGGGAAAATATTGTTGAAAATTTAAGGTCTCTTATAGAGCATGATGAGGAGTGCTGTATTGGAGTCGATGAAGCTTATATAGAGTTAAATTATTCTGATACTCCCTCTTTGTTAGAATTCATCTTTAAGAAATTAGTTCAGATTGAAACCACTTTGCTAGGGAAAGAACGGGAAAAAGAAAGAACCTTTTATTACAAGTTATTAGAAAGGTTGGTCATTTTTCGATCGGGGACTAAGGCACTTTCTGCTTCTGGCTTAAGAATGGCAGCAATGATTGTTTTTAATGAAAGATTAAGAGCTAAACTCGAAAAGAAAACTCAAGAAATGGGTAGTCTTCCTGCTCATTTGAAATTAGCTTACGCGATGGCAATTAGCCATTTTAACACGCGACTTCAAGGAGATTGGCTACATTTTTTAAACGATTTTTATCGTGAACAAGTTAGACATGCAGAAAAAAGAGCACAGGAGATAGGGATTGCTATTAGAAATGCCGATGATCAATTTGATGAAGTGGCTGGAACCTTTTATGTCTGCATCAATTTGCGCTGCCTCATCGGGTTTTCTGTAGTAGAACCCGCGATTCAGACACAATTAGTGAGATGGGGATTAAATGGTAAAATATTGTCTACCGATGTTGATATTGCTTATTACATTTTAGCGAAATTAAGAATCATGATAGCGCCGCTATCGATTTTTGGTGGAAACCCAGAAGAAGGAATTTTACGCGTTACGTGTAGCGAAGGCACTGTTTTTTTAGATAAAATTTTTGATAAGCTGAGAACGCTAATTACAAAAGTCGCTGCTAGAAAAGCTTTAAGTTCTCAACAAGCTATCTTATCACTCTCTAGCCCGATGGGATCTCCTTTGTTATCTCCAATACTTCCTTGCTCTCCTGTACTTGAAAGAAGTAAATTACCTTTTGAGCAATCTAGTGTTTTGCCGCCACAAATTTTTGCAAATTATATGAGTCAATATTGGGAAAAAATTTTTAGAGGAGCAGAAAAAGCTCAAACACTTCGTGAGGAAGAGTTGAAATCTGGTGTAAAACCCTGCTTTCACGAGGTGCTTCTATTAATGATTAACGATGTGGTTACGATAAGTTATAACAATGTTTTAGATGCTAGGGCAGAAAAATTGAAAATAAGGAGATCGGGGCATTTAGAAAACGCCATTATTCTTTCTCTTGTTTTTTTGAGTAAAAATTACTCTGGCTTATGGGAGGAAATAAAATCCATTTCCCCTAATTATGAATTGCTCGACAGCATTATTCAGGAGCGCAATGTTGTTGTGATTGATAATCCGAAATCATTAGATTTCTGCATCGATCGTTTCAACAGTAAATATGCTACCCAAAATCCAAAACCTTATCACATATTATTGGCTGATCTCGCTTTTGAAATCATTTTTAACGAGATGAAAGAAAATCGTGAAAAATCTCCATTTTATAGCGATTTTTTTGAAATATATGCGAGCAACTCCAAAGACGTACTAATGCAAAAGAAAGAAGTTTTGAGACAAAAAATAATAGCCTTGCGAGCTGCGGTTGACTATTCTCATCCTCAAGGAGAAGAAAAAGATCGCAACTTAATAGCCAAAGCTCTAAATAAATGGTATGGACAGAACTCGATTTCTTCTAAACATGTTTTATTTTTCAGTGTGGAATTGGACGCTTTAATTAAGAATGTTTTTGGGGATAGAGAAGAACAGAGACGTATTGTAACTTGGAGTGGCTCTGATACGATCGCTGAAATAGAGGCGATACAAGAAACAGAAAAACCTATTGCTATTTTGTTTTGTGTTTTTTCTGAGAAAATAGGGGTCTCGCTAGATAAAAAACAGTTACAGGAAGCGGTGGTCGAATTAAAAAAAATTATGCTTCGTAGAGGAAATATTCATTTAGTAGTGAATGAAAGTTGTGTAGAGAGATGCTGCGGGAGGAATATCAATTTTGGCAAAGAATCTATCATATCAGCTTTATTAGCAAATGATGTTTTTCCTAAAGAAAGATTACATATCATTCGTTCTGCCCATGGAATCTTTACCACAGAAGATGCGAATATCTCAGTATTAGTAACATTTAATGAAGAAATAATGCAAACTGCGGTTGCAGAAAGTATTAGTATGCATGTGCATGCCCCTGCTGACTTACAATTTGCCTATAGCCATGCTTTAGAAGATTGGATGCAAGCGTTAGTATTAAAGTCTGAATATAGAGAGCAGAGCGAACAATATGTACGAGTTTTATGTAAGTACCATTTGTGGAAAGAAAAAACGAGTACAGTAGAGAATGAAATTGTTTATGGTGAAGGAAACAACACTATGTATATTGAGAAGGGGAGTCAGTTACTAGTCGACATTCAACATAGGCCGACTTCTATTTTTGTGGGAATGGTGAGAAGAACAGCTTCTGCGCCTGATCCGGGTGGTTCAGCCGCAAATTTAGTGGCGCCAAGCTCTGTTGAAGTTGATTATGGCTCTTCTCCTTTATTAACTGCTAGCTTTATCTCTTTCAAGAAAAAGCCTAAGGTTCAAGAGGTTAATACGTTGGTGGGATCTCGAGAAACAATAGGAGATTATCCATGCTCCTAATACTAGTTATATTTTTGATGGATTAATTTTGCCAGTGTTAAATAGAGGTGAAAAACACCTTGTGCTTGCATGAGCTCAATCAGTTGATATTTATGATACACGGCCATCTTATCTTTAATGTTTTTTCGATAGGCTTCTATACTTTTGTGAGATAGTTTTAAGCAATAAGAAGATTCTTTGATAGAGTAACCACTCAGCCAGAGACTTAAACACTCAATTTCTTTATTCGTTAAGGGTTCCTCAGAAATATTTTTAATGCTTGCAAAAAGTTCGAGCTCACTGTTTGGAACAGGAGGAGCAATGCTGACTTGTAGGCTCGAACGAGGGAATAGATCTTCAGCGTTTGAGCTGAGATCTAAATATTCCTTAACGTCTTTATGTATTCCTAAGATCCCAGTAATATTATCATTATCGTCTTTAATAGGGACCTTATTCACAATCATGTAACGAGGCCCATCAATATGCCATCGCAATTCTTTGGATAAAATGCTTTTCCCTTCTAAAACAAGCAAATCAGATTGACGATAAAGTTCGGCATATTCGATCCACGGAAGATCGTAATCCGATTTCCCAATAACTTCATCGTTATTTTTTAAGCCAGTCGCTTTAAGAAATTTCGCATTTCCGCCTTGATATGTTAATGCCCTATCTTTCCAGAAGATATAGCAAGGAAGATCATTATAGACAGGTAGCATGGGCAGTGCTTTCAGGGCTTCCATTCCCTTTCTCCTTTGCGGTTAAGTCATCAAAGAATGTTGCTTAAGCAGCGGTTTCTAACCAGTACTCTAAGTTTTTGCTTTCTCGTTGAATCAAAGCAGGATCCTTAAAGGTGAGTGTTAATAAAGAAACACCTTGCAAGCTAGACACTAAATACTTGGCTAGAGAATCGGCAGTTTCTTCGTTTTTTCCGAGTGCTTTAAATTGTGTTTCAACCCATCCTAAGGTACGGTGCATCAATTCAGCAGACAGAAGAGAGAGTTCGCCGGTATATTTGCCGAGTTCTTGGCACAGGCTTCCCATTTCCGAGCCAAAGCGTGCGGTGATTTCGGCATGAGTAATCGCATGTTGAATAAACGCCAAAATTTTGGCTTTAGGAGAAGACAACTCATCCAGTGTGGATAGAAGCGCTTGCAATTCGGTTGCTCTTTTTTGTACGACAGCTTTCAAAATATCTTCTTTAGTCTTAAAATAATAATAGACATTACCAAGAGGAACACCAGCCTTGGCAGCGATATCAGCGAGCGTCGTCGAATTAAAGGTTTGCTCGTAAATCAAGTCGTTAGCAGCGTCAACGAGACGACTTCTTTTATCGTTCTGTCTAGACATAGGGTGGCAAGCTCCTTATTGTAAGTTAATTTACTACTTGCTCAGAGATTGAGCTAACATTGATAGCGATAGTAACATAAGGTGTCCGGCTTGTCTCTACCTTTCAGTAGGGCGCTAAGGATCAGGGAGGAGGCAAAATGAAACAACGATTTTGGCAAGCAAAGATCTCCCATATTCTTTTATGTGCTGGGATATTGGTCAGTGATTGTTGGGCAAGTCAAGGGGTGTCGGTGGCTTCTGGATTTGGCGCAGCCGAGATTGTTCCATTGAGATTTGGATTACAAACAGAATTTGAAAAGCGTTGGCGCAGCGAATCGGAATGGCCTATTGGCGGCTATTGGGAAGGGAGCGTCTATGGCATGCGTGGGCAGCGGGGGCGTGCGCCAGGGAGTCACCGTTCGCTAGAGGCAGTGGCGTTCGCTGGGGTGATACGATTTGAAAGGGCCAAGGAAATTGTGATAGGTTGGCCTTATGTAGAATTAGGCTTTGGACTTTCTTGGTTGAGCCAAAAGGAAATTGGTGGCAGAGATTTAGGGATGCACTATCAATTTGAGGATAGATTTGGGGTGGGGGTACGCTTTGGTGCCAACCGAGAATACGACATTGGGTATAAAGCCATTCATTTTTCGAATGCGTATATTGGTCCTGCTAATCATGGAATTAATTTGCATGTCTTAAGCTTGGGATATTGGTTTAAATAAAAAGTTATCGTAGAGTCAGCCTATGCAGCAATCATCCATTATCGCTCCTTCTTTACTTTCTGCCGATTGGGCACGTTTAGGGGAGGAAGCGACGGCCGTTTTAACCGCGGGAGCCGATTGGATCCATCTAGATGTGATGGATAATCATTATGTGCCTAATTTAACTTTAGGCCCGCAAATGTGCAGAGCATTACGGGAATATGGCGTGACTGCGCCTATTGATGTGCATTTGATGGTGCAGCCAGTGGATAGTTTAATTTCCCTCTTTGCGAAAGCAGGGGCAAGCCTCATTACTTTTCATCCAGAAGCGAGTTTGCATGTCGATCGCAGTCTTACTTTGATTCGAGATTTAGGCTGCCAAGCGGGGCTTGCTATTAATCCTGCGACAACACTGGATGGATTATCGCACGTGTTAGATAAACTGGATATGGTGTTATTAATGTCGGTCAACCCCGGGTTTGGCGGGCAAGCCTTTATTCCGAGCGTCTTAGATAAAGTTAAAAAACTGCGAACGTTGCTTGATCAGCACGGTAAAAATATTCGTTTAAGCGTTGATGGTGGCATTCATCTGAATAATATTCAAACAGTCGCTAAAGCGGGCGCGGATGTTTTTGTATTGGGTTCGGCAATCTATCAAAACAAACATTATGTAGAAACGATAAAATCTTTGAGAGAACAGCTTGTTTTTTAAAGTTGAGTCCACACTGAATCAAAGCCATCTCCTTCGCTTTCTCCCTCTCCTTCGGCTTCTAACTTCTTTTTCCTTTCAGCTTCATTTATCTTTTTTTGTCGCTCTTCAGCTTCTTGTATCGCTAGTTTTTCTGCGGTCGAACGCTTAGTGTTAAAAGAAAATTGTTTGTAACTGCCGGTTGAATCGACCAACTCTGTTAAATCTAAATCAATGGGGGATTCGTTTTCTTGAATAAAGATGACGCGATCACCTGCTTTGAAAGGTAAAGTAGGAACCAGTAAAGTTGATTCTAATAAAAGCCCGCGTAAATAAATATCCCCGTTACCCTCTCCTGCTAATTGTACAGCTCCTGCTTTAATGGTTCCTGGTAGGCGCTCCACGCCAAGTTTAAATTCGTTCATGGTGGAGTGTTGCAACCATCGGATCCTTCCGGCTTCCCAATAAGATTCATTGTCTACGGTGATGAGAATACCAATTAATGCACCTGCTTGAATAGGAGGATAAACATTTTCTGGCCATAACAACCCATAACCTTGTGGATTTTCATCGAATAAAGCACATTGATAGACAGGGTAAGCACCAAAGCTTTCTTGCTCGGATAACATTCGTTTTTCATCGTTGGTGCTACTGTCTGTTGTTCCTTCGGTTTCGTCTGTTTCTTCTTCGACAGTTAAAGTCGGGAGTGCCAAGGGCGTGTTAGCATTTTCTTCGCCGGATTGAGGTTGTTTGAAGAGCTGCTTATTATTGAGGTAATAATGAGCAGCAATAAGCCCTATACAAATATGGATAGTCATCGATTTTTTTTCTCGTTTATGTAAGCGGGCAGGGATGGTTTGCCAGGTCTTCATTAGTCCTTTTAGAATAGGGACTGAGACTGCATATTCTGGTTCGTGGTAGTGAGAAAGTTTAGCCCGAAGTTCATTTGGCTCGAGTGTGTTCAATAAAGATTGCAAGCGAGATAGAACCGGATTAACATCTAAAAACAGGCTAGTTTCTGACAATTTTTTTTCTGTTTGTGAAAATAAAACAGGTGGCTTGTCGAGTGCAAGATCGATAAAGAAAACACCCGTTTCCATATTTTGCGTAGGCTCTTTTTGCAGGGTGACTACCGTTGCCCATGTCTCGGAGGCTTTATAAGTAGCGGTTTGTTCCATTTGATTCCAGTGATAAGGACTAGAAATGGTCAGCAATAAAATTCGTTTATATTCAGTGTTAAAGTTTTCGTTAGATTGCGCTTGAGTATTTTCTGATATTTGATACGAGAGATGGATCTCTTTCCAAATAGTTTCGGGCGCATTGACGTACAGTTGATAGTTTTGTAGTAAAATTTGACTGGCATGGTACAGAAATCGCTGTAAGGCTATCGGTAAAATGCGCATTTTAGTCTCTTCACTCGGATCGTTCGCACTTTGTTCAATCACCAATTTATAACCATTGTTCATTTCCGTGTGGAAGGTTTGTGCGAGATTTGCAATGATCAACTGTTGTTTGCTGAGTTTTTTGGTTTGATGGATAAAATGCTTTTTGAGTGAACTACAGACTAAGAGTAAGGGTGGAGACATGAGTGCCAAAATTTCAAAACGATCGCTGGGACTTAAAGCGACTTTGTTGCATTCGCTTAAGGCGTGAAAAAGCTTTTTGGTCACGGTTCCGAGATCGGCAATGGGTAGATTTTGGCACCAATCGGAGACTTTTTCAGGCGTAAAGTCAATTTCAGTACCAGAAGCAAGGGTTTGGACGGGGATAGTAAACCCCAACGGACCGATTATTGTTTCCATAATATTGAGTATAGACAATTGTTACGCTGGTTGTTTGAACAGTTTTGTGGGTTTTGTTTTAAGATGGTTTCTGGGGTATTATTCAAGTTTTGGGCTCTAGCGAAGGTGATGGAATGGCATTTTACGGTACCAATGAATTTAAAAGCGGTCTTAAGGTTATCTTAGACAATGATCCTTATGTGATCATAGAGAACGAATTTGTTAAGCCGGGAAAAGGCCAGGCATTTAATCGAGTAAAATTTAGAAATCTTAAAACGGGTCGCATCATTGAACGGACGATGAAGTCGGGTGAAAGTGTTGAAGCGGCCGATGTCACCGACAAAGAAATGCAATACCTCTACAATGATGGGGTACGTTGGCACTTTATGGTTGTCGAAACCTATGAACAATATGAAATCGATAAAGCAGTCGTTAGCGAGAGTTATTTGTGGTTAAGAGAACAAGATATTTGTACGGTTACCTTATGGAACGATGTGCCTTTAATCGTTGCACCGCCTAATTTTGTTGTCTTAAAAATTACAGAAACTGATCCTGGCTTAAAAGGGGACACGTCAGGCGGTGGTGGCAAACCAGCGACGCTAGAGACGGGTGCTGTCGTCAGAGTGCCTTTATTTATACAATTAGGGGAATCTGTCAAAGTAGATACGAGGACCGGGCAATATGTCTCCAGAGCTAAAGAGTAACGACTGGTGGCCTACGGCTAATTTCGATGATTTAAAAGCGCGCGCTGATCTCTTAAGGGTCGTCCGGGATTTTTTTTTTAAAAAAGGCGTTTTGGAAGTTGATACGCCGTTGATGTGCCGCTTTGCACCGACAGCAACTTATATTGCACCGATTCCCGTTTATTATGCTTCTCATTCAGCTCCTTTTTATTTACAAACTTCTCCTGAATACGCGATGAAACGATTGTTAGCCGCTGGGAGTGGATCTATCTATCAAATCTGTAAAGCCTTTCGTAACAACGAAGAAGGCCGATTACATAATCCAGAATTTACGATGTTAGAATGGTATAGACTGGGTTTTGATCATCATGCACTGATGGATGAAGTAGAAGAATTATTAATGATTGCGTTAAATAGCCAACCAGCAGAGCGGGTAACGTATCAAACCTTATTTTTACAGCATCTTCAAATAGATCCACTGATGGCTTCTTGCCAGCAATTAAAAGAATGTGCTGTTGCAAAAAATATTCAAATCGCTCCAGAAGTCGTCGAAACATTAACGATTGATGATTGGTTAGATCTATTGATGTCCCATTGTATTGAGCCCGTATTAGGGTTTCATCAGCCAGTGATGGTTTATGATTTTCCAGCTTCTAAAGCGGCTTTAGCGAAGATCACAGCAGGCAATCCGCCTGTTGCTGAAAGGTTTGAAGTTTATATTCAAGGGATAGAATTAGCGAATGGATATCACGAACTCACTGATCCGAATATTCAACTTGAACGTTTTCAGATGGATGTCGTACTGCGTGAAAACTTAGGCCTTCCTTTTGTTGCTATTGATCCCTATCTAGTTCAAGCATTGCAAGCAGGTTTACCACCATCGGCGGGGATTGCCTTAGGATTTGATCGTTTAGTGATGTTAAAAATTCAGCAATTTAATATGCAAGCTGTCATCCCTTTTACAGTCGATCGCGTTTAAGCGAACCGATTGCTTGTCCCATTTTGACCGGAGATAAGGCTTGAAGTGATGGATCCCAGGCTGCAAGATTATTTTCAACTAATACAATCGCGGTTGATCCTAACTTAAAACGCCCTAATTCATCGCCCTTTTTTAATTGAATAGTATTCTCGTCATATTGCCAATGTTGAATGGCTTGGCAACGAGGGGGAGTGACACTGCCTGCCCAGACGGTTTCAATACTACCAACCAGCATGGCACCGACCAGCACCACAGCCATCCGCCCTTCCGCTGTGTTAAAAAAAGCAACGATGCGTTCATTTCGGGCAAAAAGATTATCAATAGACTCAGCAGTTTTAGTGCTAACCGAAAACAGCGCTCCTGGAATATAGATCATATCTGTGAGCGTGCCATCGAATGGCATGTGGACACGATGATAATCTTTAGGGGCGAGATAGACTGTTAAAAAAGCGCCATGCAGAAAGGGTTTCGCTAAGTGAAGATCGCCCCCTAAAAGTGCGGTCGCGCTAAAAAAATGCCCTTTTGCTTGCAAGATGCTGTCTTGCTGTATCGCGCCTAGTTGGCTGATTTCACCATCGGCGGGTGAGATAAGTATCTCAGGATCGAGATTAATGGGTCGTGTTTCCGATCGCAGTGCTCGCGTAAAAAAAGCATTAAAGCTTGGGTAGGCATAAGGATTAGGCTCTGTGGCTTCTGTTAAATTAACGGGATATTTCCAAACAAAATATTGGATCAGCCTGTTTTTAATCCAGCGAATTTTGCAATTTGCTAGCCAACCAGCAAAATTGGTGAGTGCGTGTTGTGGTAATGAATGTTGAAAAAACGATCGGTGTAAGATGGACAAGGGACACTCCCAGGATTTTAGAACGAAAATAAGCTTAAGGATAATACCTGGGATAGATTATTCAGCACAATAGGGGAGGCTGTTGGTCTCGATAGGGGGTAATTGATGCACAATAGCGTAGAGTTCTTCCGGTGATATATCGGCAAATTTATGCGCGATGAGGCGACGATGGTGAGCGCTCAAAGAGTGATGCTGGCGCTCGAACACTGATTGGGCGCGTTGTGCTAAGTCCAATAGCTTTTCCGTAGACATTGCCCTAATTCCTTTTTAGCTGGCTTGATCCATTCCTGACATCGACAAAACATATGCAGTTATCGTATGGTGAGGGCAGGGTGATTGTCAATATTATTTTGATATTATTCCAGAATAAAGTTAGTTTATTTTCTTTTTTTTAAGCAGCTTAAGCATAAGGTTTGAGGATGAAAGCAGAACCCACTCATTTAATTTGGATTGATTTAGAAATGACCGGCTTAAATCCTGATCTAGACCGGATCATTGAATTGGCGATTGTTGTGACCGATCGCACTTTGAACGTTGTGGCAGAAGGGCCTATTTTTGCAATTCATCAATCGCCAGAAGTCTTGGCCAAAATGGATGATTGGAATACTAAGCAACACACGCGTAGTGGTTTAGTCGAACGAGTGAATCAGAGCACGATGAGTGAGGAAGAAGCCGAAAATAAAACCCTCGCATTCTTAGCAGAATGGGTGCCGAGTGGGGTTTCACCCATGTGTGGTAATTCTATTTGCCAAGACCGACGGTTTTTGTATCGATATATGCCAAAATTAGAGCGTTATTTTCATTACCGAAATTTAGACGTGAGTACAATTAAAGAATTAGCCAAATCCTGGCATCCTGAATTATTAAAGCATTTTAAGAAAAAATCGACTCATCTGGCGATGGATGATGTCAAAGAATCTATTGATGAATTACGATACTATCGGGATACCTTTTTTAAGCTAGCTCCTTAATACGCATGGAAAAATGTTTAAAAGATGAAAAAGAGACAGTCGATTTTGGACGGCAGGTCGCGTCGCAGGTAGAGTCGCCTTTTGTCATCTATTTGCAAGGAGACTTAGGAGCAGGCAAAAACACCTGGGTGCGTGGATTTCTAAGCGGTTTTGGTCATTTAGGCACGGTTAAAAGTCCCACTTTTACTTTAGTCGAAGAGTATTCTTTTGGATCGACTTTTATCTATCATTTTGATCTATATCGTTTGACGCATCCTGCAGAATTACAACAGATTGGTATTGAAGAATATTTTAAACCAGCCTCGATTGTTATCATTGAATGGCCTGAACAAGGGCAAGGGTTTTTGCCAGATCCGGATTTAATTTTATCTTTTGCAATAGTTGATGCAGGTCGAATCGTGACGATAAACAAGGATGTTTAATGGGATCTAAAAGAATCTTTCAATTATCAGCCGTGCTAGCTAATCAAATTGCGGCGGGGGAAGTGATTGAACGCCCTGCTTCAGTTTTAAAAGAATTACTAGAAAACAGCCTGGATGCGAATAGTACAGACATTGAGATCACCATCGAGAAAGGGGGCATTGGGCTTATCCGTGTGCAAGATAATGGAACAGGCATTTGTAAAGAAGATCTCGTCTTAGCCATTGCACCGCATGCGACCAGCAAGATTCAAACCTTATCAGATTTAGAAAGTGTGATGTCGTATGGGTTTCGGGGTGAAGCCTTAGCGAGCATTAGCAGTGTCTCAAAGCTCGAATTAGTTTCTGGGAAGGCTGAACAAGAATTTAGCTGGAATTTACTGATAGAAGGGCGAAATCAAGCACCAACTTTGATGCCAGCCCCTAAACGAAAGGGCTCTTTGGTTGCAGTGCGCGATCTATTTTATAATACGCCTGCTAGACGTAAATTTTTACGCTCAGAAAGAACAGAAGCATTGTCGTTAGAAGAGGTTTTTAAACGAGTGGCTTTAAGCCAGCCTGGGGTTTCTTTTAAATATCAAATAGGCGATCGTTTACAAAAAAGATTACCTGTGTGTCAAGATTTTTCAGCGCATGCTAAACGGGTGGGTACTTTATGTGGACAACATTTTATTGAGAATGCCTATTTTGTTCAAGCAGAAGTGAATGGCCTAAAATTAAGCGGTTGGTTAGGGACTGAAAATGTCATGCGAAGCCAAGCCGATTTACAATATTTTTATGTCAATGGCCGTATTGTGCGCGATAAAGTGGTGATGCATGCGATTCGTCAAGCCTATCAGGATATATTAATCCCTGGACGTTACCCTGCTTATGTCTTGTATTTTGAATTAGATCCCACTGCAGTCGATGTGAATGTCCATCCGACTAAGCATGAGGTGCGTTTTCGAGAAGCTCGTACGGTCCATGCTTTTTTAAGCTATGCGATCCAGACTGGTTTAAAACAGGCAGGAGGCAATGCGTCAGTAGCTTTAGCATTGCCGTTTTTAGACAATGATCAGATATTCGCTGAAAAAGCACCTAGCGCTATTCTAAGCGTTCACAAAACGTTGAACGTAGCAAGGCCATTTGGTCGACCGCTTTATCTGGTGCAAGATGAATTATTATTACTAGAAAATATCGATGGTTTAACGATCATGGATATGAAAGCGCTGCGACAGTTTAGTTTACAACAGATGTTACAGAGTGCGTATCAAGCAGAGGGGATTAGTAAAAGGGTGTTGATTATGCCCATGTCTATCACGCTAGACAAGGTTGCTCTGCGATTAGAATCGAGCACAATTGACTGGGAAAAATTAGGATTTGAACTATCTGCGATTGGTGAAAATGTTTTGCTAGTGCGGGCAGTCCCTGCCGTCTTTGGGGCTAAAACGGAAAAATTAACCCTCGTATTAGCGAAACTATTAACCTGCCAGACCGCAGAGGAGAGTTTTGACTGCTTAATCCAGCATGTTATCGAAACAGAAGTGTTTTCAATGGAGATGAGTGAGCAGTTTTTAGAAGATTTAAAATTATTAGAGAACTCAAAAGAGAAACGTTGGCTGAGCCAATTTTATAAACAGGTAACGCTAGCTGATCTCAGAAAAGTCCTAGGATTAAGTGAGTGCCTTCAAGAATAACAGCGGCATTTGCCATTTGCTGAGCAAGGGTCGTTGATAGATGCTGTGGCGCTTCGATAGTTTTTGAGCGATGAAAGCGCCGGCTTCTGTGATAAATCGAATTTCTAATCCAAATAAATGGTTTAATCTTTTGCCCAATGGGCGCCCGTTTTCCAGGAGTGCTGCAGCGCGAGTCGTTTGCAGTGCAATGAGGGTTTGCAGGGATGAGTTTTCTTGTTTTAATCGAATATCTTCTATATTCACTGAAAATCGCTGGATCTCATCTTGTGGGAGATAGCAGCGGTTTCGTAACGTCAGATCCGAATGAATGTCTTGAATAAAATTGATCAGTTGTAGGGCGGTGCAAATTGCATCAGACGCTTGGCAATTTTGTTCGGTGGCATTAGAGGTTAAATGTAGCAGTAGTCGGCCAATAGGATTGGCAGACCAGCGACAATAAGCTTCTATTTCGGCGAAATTTTCATATTGTGCTTGGGTGATATCTTGTTTAAAAGCTCGCAGTAAATCAAACAGTAATTCAGTCGGGATCTGAGGGTGACGATCGAGCGTGTCTCGCAATGCTACAAAAATTGCTTTATTCGGAGGATTGCCTTGTCGCGTTTCTACTAAATCTTGCCAATAAGTTTCTAGTGTTTGTAATCGTTCTTGGGGACTAAATGATCCTTCATCGACGATATCGTCAGCAAATCTTGCAAAGGCATAAAAAACAGTGATGGATCTTCTGACAGTCTTAGGCAAAAAAAACGAGGCCACCGGAAAATTTTCGTAGTGATTTTTAGCGAGTTGTTCGCAGGCTTGGTAGGCGTTTTCTACTGAGAGGGTTGAATTTTTTTCCATGCTTCATACCAAGGTTTTATTTCATCTGCGTGGTGAATCGTGTGGTTAGCGCCCCATTGCTGTACTTCGCTTTCGTCTTCCACATAGCCAAAGAGGGCTGCAATGGTGGTCATGCCTGCGCGCTTTCCAGCCTGAATATCTCTTTCGGCATCGCCAATATAGACGCACTGTTCGGGCGCAATATTGATCTGGCGGCAGGCGTAGAAGAGTGGTTCAGGGTGTGGCTTTGGATGAGCAACTGTATCGCCGCTGACGACACAAGCGGCTCTAGATTTTAATTGGAGTGCTTTTAATAATGGTTCTGAAAGCGCACTGTGTTTGTTGGTTACGACTCCCCAAGGAATATGCTTTTCGTCTAAATAATCTAAGAGAGAGAGCATGCCCGGGAAAAGGGTTGCATAGCGTCCTGAACAATCTGTATAAGCTTGTAAGACTCTACGGCGGATATCTTCGTTACGAGGCTCTCCTTTGGTGAGACCAAAGCCTGCCGTCACCATCCCTTGAATGCCATGAGAAACCGTTGCTCGAATAATGAGTGCAGCCAGAGGAGTTAAGCCTTCTTCAGCTCTAATTTGGTTAACCGCCTGGACAAAGTCGGGCGCGGTATCGACGAGTGTTCCATCTAAATCAAATAAAATACACATGCTGTTATCTTATAGGAGAAAGGCTAATGTGCCAAGGCTAATGCCGATTCTCAATGCTGAGAATCGGTAGGGCGAGGCGTTCTTGTCTGATGCGCAGGATCAATAAGCTTTTGTTTGCGCGTTAAGAACCGTAGGGGGTTATGATGCTTTTTAGCTCCCTGAAGTCCTTCAACATGGCCCTGTGCTTTTTTGCGTTTAAAGTGTTCCAGTATAGGACTATGACGCTTTTGATGATGAGCGACCTGATGCCCTTCAGTAGGCTGCCGAGTATTTTGGTAATGATTTTCCTGCCAACCAGCTGGTAGCATAGCGGGATCTGGTTGTCCTATAGGTGCTGGCGTAGCTGGTCGGATCGGGGTTGGTGCTGCAGCTAATGGGTTTGCTATTACCTCTGAATAGGATGGTAATGCATCATCAGGCGCTGCTGAATAAGCGGGAGGATCTTCATAAGCTGGAGGAGCTTCTCTGGGAATGTTTGAGCTTACATTTCGCTCTCTAGTGAATCGACGCAATCTCTCGTCAGCTAAGGAGTTATTTCTTTTAGCATGATAGGCCTCTACTAGATTTACTTTTGCATAATCGTAGGTGGCTTTGACTGTCGCAGTGTGTTTAAAAGAAGCAGCAAGAGATGCTGCAATTTCAATATGCGCTTTTTGAGCTTTTAAACTCGCGTCGTGAGCTGGTTGAATAATCACTTTTGGATTTTTATTACGTGAAAAAACACCAGGAGCATAGACCTGAATGCTGACGACTTCTTTTTGATTTTCATCTTTGACAACAATCGTTCCTTCGTAACCCATCAATCTATGCAACCATGTCGTAGGTTTATTCAATTGCGCTGTGTGTGTTTTAGATTGGTCACGACTAAGACCAGGGATTCTGGTGATAAGTTCTGATGGATTTTTTATCCCTTCAATAAGCGCTCGATAGGTTTTGTCTTTAGCTAGATCGTGAGCGCTAATGGTAAATCCAGGGGCGATTTTGGTGACGTTCGGCTTCATCTCATTTACTTTAATCTCCTGATAAATTTTTGTTAGGAAATCTACGGTGAAATCTTCGCCCTCATTTATTCCTTGATTATTTTTTATAAATCCCTCTAAAGTAATTTTCTTTTCAACAGCAGAGTTATGCAAGTCTGTGTTTAGCATAATAACAGAGAAAGCGAGGGTATAAGCTGCATCTGAATTTTTAAATTTACCAGGGTTTTCCTCGGTGTATCTTTTTGCAAAGGCTTCCATGGCTTTGTCTATTTTTTGTGCTTCTCCAGGGAGGTTAAAGGCAGTTAAGAATTTTCTGAGAGCGTCTGTAAATTCTAATCCTTTAAATTCCATTTGATTAAAAAATTCTTCTAGTGTTTTTTGGTTGTCTTCTGTTTCTTTTTCGTTGGTCTTGTTGTAAGTAGTTAAATAATTTCCAATATCATCTAAATCTAATCTGTCCCGTTCTGCTATAAAAAAACGTGCTCTTCCAGTAGCGAGCACATCCGGATCTGCCGTTCCAAGTTTCGTGGCAAGCAACTCTAGCCCTACTTTGTTTTTCTGATTGAACGCATCAATGATTTCTTTTTTGTCTTCTGGGCTGAGTTCGTCGTATTTTGCCATGATATCTCCTGCTTTACCCTGCTCGTGAGAGTATATTTTCTCTGTTCTTATAGACCGTAAAAAATCACGTTGGTTCAATGTTATTTTTTAGGTTTTCTACGGGATGTATATTCTCGTATTTTTTTGGTTGTTTTTTGAGCTCCTTTAAACATCAGGGTTGTAGCCTTACCCACCTTCTTGACTGCCGATTTTTTCGTTTTCTCGATATGTGCCATGAATTGAGTTTTGGTTGATGTATGGCTAGGTTGAGTGTGTGAGATTGGTTCTTGGCGTGGAACTTGTCTTAAAAATTCAGCCAATAGTGTTCTAGCGCTTCCAATGGTGGCTTCTATTGATTTTGCCGATTCTATTGCTGATGCCGTCGATTTGGCAGAGAGATCTCCATGCTCTATTGCAGCCAAAAGTTCTTTTAATCTCAATTGTTTTATTGTTAATGCTTCTTGTTTTTCTAATACAGCCTTTAGAGCAGAAGTTGTTAACCCAGTATAGTTTGAATGCTTAACTTGCTTGGGTATCTCAGTTATTAATTCTCGGATCGCTGCTTTCTGGACGATAGTTATTTTAGACATTGCTTGTTCTAATGTTTCTGCGGGCGCTTTTTGTGGATTGTTTGTTTTGTCTTCGCTTTGAGTAGGCAGCTCTTTTTTCCAAGCATCAAGAAAATCTTTTTCTTCTGGAAGGTGCGCTTCTAATTCCGCAATAATTTCCCCCATCAATCCAGCGTCCTGTGGGTTAGCTGGTGGCGATTGCTCTGCAGATTGTTTTACGGATTCCGCTAGCAAACTTTCAGCCTCTTTTATTAATTGTATGGATTCCTCAGGTAATGGGGTGTGGAATTTAGGTTCATTCAAAATAATGTTTAAGTCATCGCGTTTTTTTTTTAATTTTTCCCTGATGGTAACTGATGCTACTATAGCTTCAATATCAGGAGAGCGAGACCAATTTTTATAGTGCTTCTTAATTTCTGCTTCTATCTTTGTTTTTAAGTCTTCAATGCTTTTTTTATCAAATGCTTCTCTAGAGGTTGCCACGACAATACTCCTTAATAAAATCAGGCAAGGCTATTTAGCCCTTAAAAAACTTTACTGAAGGAGTAGACTAAGTGATTTCTGATTGGTTCAATAGGTCAGTTTGGTGTCTGAAGATTCTTCTCAAATATTTTTTTAAAAATCATTCAAGTTTAAACGATTATAATACGTCTAGAATCAATCTAGACTAACTAGCGGATTTTAAACAGCCTTGAACAGTGCTATTCCTTCCCCCAAGTTATTGGGGGAAGGTGCCCGCAGGGCGGATGGGGGCGGGGGCTAAGCATTACAAGCAAGCGTTATATTTTTACGAAAAAACTAAACGATTACTGAAAGAAGATTAATTTTAACTCTTTGCATAGGCCAGAAAATTAACATCGACCTGAGAAGTGAGTTGAGTACGACCCGTAAAAGGATTATAAGAAAGTCCTGCCAATTCTCTTAACGAAAGCCCGGCCGATCTTAAACCGCTATCCAGCTCGGAAGGACGAATGAACTTTTCATAATCATGCGTACCCTTAGGGAGGATCTTTAGGCAATGTTCTGCCCCTAAAACAGCTAAGAAATAGGCTTTCAAGGTTCTGTTAATCGTCGAAAAAAATAAATGACCATTTGGCTTAACCAGCGTGGCTAAGGCTTGAATGAGCAAGAGAGGATCGGGAACATGCTCTAACAGCTCCATGCAAGTCACCACATCGAAGCGCTTGGGTGCTTCGAGGGCATATTCTTCGGCTGTGGTATGGCGATAATGGATATTGGCGAGGTTGTTTTGTTTAGCATGAAGGCTGGCCACTTCAATTAGTGCTGCAGTTGCATCAATCCCAGTCACTGTTGCGCCGCGCTCTGCTAAGCGTTCTGTTAAAATACCACCACCGCAGCCAATATCTAACACGGTTGCATTTTTAACTTCGCATCGATCGGTAATAAATTGCAAACGAATGGGGTTTAAATCATGTAGCGGTCGACAACTGCCCGCAGGATCCCACCATTCATGGGCCATTTTTGCAAATTTTTGGATTTCGTTCTCTTCGACATTGCTGTTTATTGCCATTAAAGTAGGGCCTTCTGATCATCGGTCGCAACGACTGAGCGTGCCAAATTTAAGGCAACAGCCGAATCGGTATCTCCTTGGTTTGCCGCTTTCGTGAACCATTGGAGTGCTAGTTTAGGATCTTTAGGAATGCCTTTTCCTTCTAAATATGCACATCCCAGTTTATATTGGGCTCTGGCGTAGCCTTGATTTGCCGCTTGTTGAAACCAATGAACGCCAGTGGTTGTATCGGGCACGATACCAAATCCTTCAAATAATAATTGACCTAAATTAAATTGTGCTTTTGCATGGCCATGTTGTGCGGCTTTTTCATACCAGGTGATGGCTTCTGCTGCATTTTTAACAACGCCTTCTCCACGCTCGTACAGCACGCCTAAACTAAAAGCGGCTTCTGCGTGATTGGCAACGGCAGCTTTTTGAAACCAGCTCGCAGCAAGTAACGGATTTTTAATAGCCCCTTGGCCTAAGTAATAGGCTAAGCCTTGTTGATAGTCGCTTTCGCTTGCTTCCAGAAAAGATGAATCGGCCTGCAAGGGACTGACAATAAAAAAGCACAGGATCAATAAAGGAAATAGACATTTTTTGCTGACAATATTCATGGTTTAACCCTCTTACATCTTTTCTAACGGTTTAAGGCCCAATAATTGCATTCCTTGAGACAAGGTCTGAGCCACCGCTTCGCAAAGTAGCAAACGGCTCATTTGCTGTGGGGATCCTTCCACACGACATTGATGAAAAAATACATGAAATTTTTCGGCTAAGCGATATAAGTAATCGGAGAGGCGATTGGGTAATAATTCGCGAGCGGCATTTTCTAGTACTTCGCTGAATTGACAAGTGAGTACAGCTAAGCTAATTTCGATAGGCTCTTCTAATGTCATTGTTATCTTTTGTGCTGTTAATGTGGCCATGTCGACTGGGATCTTTCGTTGAATACTACGGATCCGCACATAAGCATAGAGCAGAAAAGCGGCGGTATTACCTTCGAATTTTAGCATTTTTTCATGGCTAAACACATAATCACTTAAACGATGGGCAGAGAGATCGGCATACTTGATAGCATTAACGCCTAATATTTTAGCAGAAGTATGGAGCTCGTCTGCCGATATTGTTGGATTATGTTCGGCTAATTTTTGTTCAGACAGTTGAATCGCTGCATGGATCAAATCAATTAAGCGTTCGGTTTTGCCGGTACGAGTTTGGAATTTTTTACCATCAGGCTTTAAGACCAGACCAAAAGAAACGTGATCGAGGCGCACTGTTTTAGGATCGTAAAAATGCGCTTTCTCGCCCGCTGCAAACAGCATTTGAAAGTGCAAACTTTGACCTGCATCGGTCACGTAAATGAGCCAATCGCCCTGTTCTACCTGGATACGGTGCTGTAACGCTGCCAGATCGGTTGTTGCATAGTTATAGCCACCATCACTTTTTTGTAAAATGAGCGGGAGCATTTCTCCCTCGCGATTGGTGAAGCCTTCTAAAAAAATACATTTAGCGCCCTCGGAAAGCGTGATGAGTCCTGTTTGTGCTAAGGTTGCAATGACAGGCGCCAATAAAGGATTGTAAAAAGATTCACCGCGTTCAACTAAGTGCACATCGAGTAAATCATAGATCACTTGATAGGCGTCACGTGAAATCTGGCAAATATTCTGCCAAATACGACGTTCTTTTTCGCCACCGCTTTGCAAAGCGACGACTTCTAATTGAGCGCTTTGTTTAAAATTAGGATCTTCATCAAAACGTTTTTTGGCGGCTTGATAATGAGTGACTAATTCATTGAGTTGTAAGCTTGGGGCATTACTCTCTCCCAGTGAGGGAATGGTTATTTTGAGATACGCAATCAACATGCCAAACTGCGTTCCCCAATCACCTACATGGTTTAGACGTAGCACATCATGTCCTAAAAAAGACAGTATTTTACTGAGACAATCGCCAATAATGGTAGAGCGAAGGTGCCCTACATGCATTTCTTTGGCAATATTGGGAGAGGAAAAATCGACAATCACTTTCAAAGATTTAGCAGGGGGTTCTACACCAAGTTTAGGATCGTTCATTTGGGCGCTTAAGGTTTTTTCGATAAAGCGTGGGTTTAAACTGAAGTTGATAAAACCAGGTCCGGCAATCTCAATCAATTGAAAATAATCTTTGGATTCTGGGAGGTGCTGCAAACTGGAAACCAGCGCCTCGGCAACGGTGCGGGGAGGAACCCCCATTTGTTTTGCAAGCTTCATGGCGCTGTTTAGCTGATAGTGGCCAAATTTTTCTTGAGTTGATTCAGTAACTTCTAGCAGGGATGAGTCGAGCGTACTGTGCGCGGGGTATGTCTTTTCGAGTGCTATTGCACAGTGTTGCTTAATGAGCGCTGAAAAGTTCATTTAGCTGAAAACCCCAATTAAAGTTAGAAAAGTATCCTACCACGGATGACAAACTTAAGTCAAGAAGAGAACAGTGAGCTTTTAGGGAATCTATGGTAAAATGACGGACTTGAAAGATGGTATCACCAGGTCGTTAGGAGAAGTGTTTTAATGGCAAGTCTCGCCAAAGAAATTAGTCCCGTCAGCATTGAAAATGAACTAAAACAATCGTACCTCGATTATGCAATGAGCATTATCGTTGGCAGAGCGTTGCCAGACGTGCGCGATGGCTTAAAGCCTGTGCATCGTCGGGTATTATATGCAATGCGAGTACTTGGAAACGACTGGAATAAGCCTTATAAAAAATCTGCGCGCGTGGTTGGCGATGTGATTGGTAAATACCATCCGCACGGAGATGTGGCTGTTTACGACAGTATTGTCCGAATGGCGCAGCCGTTTTCGATGCGATACATGCTGGTCGATGGACAGGGGAATTTTGGCTCCGTCGATGGCGATTCTCCGGCCGCCATGCGGTATACCGAAGTTCGCATGGCAAAAATTGCCCATAGCTTATTGGCCGATCTCGATAAAGAAACGGTCGATTTTGTGCCTAATTATGACGAATCCGAAATACAGCCGGCTGTTTTACCAGCGGCTATCCCTAATTTATTGATCAATGGTGCCACGGGGATTGCAGTAGGGATGGCAACTAACATCCCTCCTCACAATCTTTCAGAAGTCATTAATGCTTGCTTGGCGTTGATTGAAAACCCAGCCTTAACGATTGACGAACTCATGCAGTTTATTCCAGGTCCTGATTTTCCAACGGCAGGCATTATTAATGGTCGGGCAGGGATTATAGAAGGGTATCGAACGGGGCGCGGTCGTGTGTTGGTTCGGGCGCGGACACATTTTGAAAGCGATGAAAAATCGACGAAGCAGTCGATTATCGTCACAGAGTTGCCTTATCAGGTCAATAAAGCTCGGATGATCGAGAGAATTGCCGAGCTGGTTAAAGAGAAAAAAATCGAAGGGATCACAGGGCTTCGTGATGAATCTGATAAGGACGGCATGCGCGTTGCGATTGAACTTCGCCGAGGAGAATCTGCCGAAGTCATCTTAAATAATCTGTATTCCCAAACCCAATTGCAAGTTTCCTTTGGGGTTAATATGGTGGCGTTGGTCGATGGCCAGCCGCGCATCTTAACGTTGAAAGACTTTTTGGTTGAATTTTTAAAACATCGACGTCAAGTGGTTTCTCGCCGCACCGCATTTGAGTTACGTAAATCAAGAGAGCGTGCGCATGTTTTAGAAGGTTTAGGGATTGCTTTAGCGAATATCGATCCAGTGATTGCACTGATTAAAGCATCTTCGACACCAGCAGACGCGAAGGTCGCCTTAATTGAAAAACGCTGGGCTCCTGGCTTGGTCGCCGATATGTTGCAAAGAGCAGGCGCTGATGTGTGTCGCCCCGAACAACTCGAAAAACAATACGGATTACAAAGTGCTGGGTATGCATTATCTCCTGCTCAGGCGCAAGCAATTTTAGATTTGCGTTTACATCGTTTAACCGGACTAGAGCAAGATAAAATTATTGAGGAATTTAAGAGCATTATTTTGGTGATCCAAGATCTCTTAGATATCTTAGGGAATCAACAGCGGTTAATGCAGGTGATCCGAGATGAATTAGTCGCGATTAAAGCAGAATTTGGCGATGCCAGACGCACTGAAATTTTAAGTGATCTACAAGACCTCTCGACAGAAGATTTAATTAACGAAGAGGATCGCGTCGTTACTTTATCGCACGGCGGTTATGTGAAAGCACAACCCTTAACGAGCTATCAATCTCAAAGACGTGGTGGCAAAGGGAAAGCTGCGACGAAAGTCAAAGAAGAAGATTATATTGTGCGCTTATTAATTGCGAGCACGCATGATACGGTTTTATGTTTTTCGAGTTTAGGCAAAGTGTATTGGCTAAAAGTATACGAAATTCCAGTTGCAAGCCGAACCTCTCAAGGGCGGCCCATTGTGAATTTATTACCCTTGCAAGAAAACGAACGCATCAGCGCGATGTTACCCGTTCGCGAATATACAGCCGATAAAGCGATCTTTATGGCAACATCGAATGGAACTGTGAAAAAAGTGGTTTTAACCGATTTTATGCGCCCTCGTTCGAATGGCATTATTGCTTTAGAACTAGAAGAAGGCGATAGCTTGGTCGGGGTTGATATCACGACGGGACAGCAAGATGTCATGTTGTTTAGCAATACGGGTAAAGCGGTGCGGTTTTCAGAAGAAGACGTGAGAACCATGGGGCGGACTGCGAAAGGGGTGCGCGGCATTAGACTGCGATCAGGACAACGAATGATTTCTCTGATTGTCTTACAACCGGATGGAAAAATCTTGACTACCA
>Ga0302315_10000239_pt1 | contig 67356 bp, 61 predicted proteins | sample III_Palsa_N3_1_FD_200532 | JGI IMG/M metagenome (GOLD analysis project Ga0302315, IMG submission 200532) | Peat permafrost microbial communities from Stordalen Mire near Abisko, Sweden - III_Palsa_N3_1 | ecosystem: Environmental > Terrestrial > Soil > Palsa > Peat permafrost | place: Sweden...
TATAGAAGCAAAAAGCGATCTGTCAAAAAGATTCCAGGATAATTTATTAAACCTGTATCCCAGTTCTACCTTTACTTTATTAATAAATTTAAACAAAGACATTTTTTACCCGGTTTATATTGTTTAAAATATGTTTTTGGTATGCTTTGCTTAGCTGTACCGGCATACCCAGAATTGGAATAACAAAGATCCAAAACCAAATGTTCTTTTTGTATGTTTTATTTAAGATATCGCGCGTATCCTCTTCAATAAATTTTTTGTTACTATTAATTCTTGCTGATAAAACAAATTGAGGGAAAAATGTCAGCAGCAAATTGAAATTAATAATTCGGGATATATACTTAGGCATTCCCTCCTTTTCATTCATGTAAGTAAGTATCCGGTTGAAATTAGTTGAAAATGTTTCAAACAATTTATATCCACCCGTATTATTTGTTTTACAGGCCATAACATATTCGTTAATACTGGCAAATTTTTCTCCTTTGTTTAGTAACGCTAATATTAAATAGACATAATTTAAATTAGTAGTTATGAACTTAGTACTGTCAATATTAGCAGGAAGTAATTTTTTATTAATGATATTTCCCGATGCAAAAGTTACATTATAATGTACATTTCTAATATATTTCTTCTTACTTGTAAATTCCCTGTAGTCTGCTTTTTTAATAATTTGCTTTTTTACCGGAACTTCTTTCTGGTAATCGTCTTTAAAACCGTACCCTTTAACATATAGGATAACCGGTTCTCTATTTTGTAATATTGCTATTATAGTTTCTAATTTATTGTCCAAGAGTAAATCATCATCTCCAAAAAGCCAACAGTATTTACCCGTGGCATTTGAAAAACACCATTCGAAATTTCGGTCTCCCCCAATATTTTCAGATTGTCGATAATAGGAAATTAGCAGATCTGATTTTAAATATTTTTCAACAATATCTTTTGTATTATCAGGAGAACAATTATCTGAAACTATGATTTCTATTATATCTTTAAAAGGTTCAACCTGCTTACAGAACTGTTGTAAACAGATATCAAGCTCTGCAGATCGATTGTAGGTAGGAATGCATATGGATAACAAGATTGAATTACTCATATATACTATAAGTTATTTTTATCGTTATACCAGGTTAAGGTTTTAGCTATAGCGGTTTCTATATTTATTTTTTCTGTTACTCCAAACAACTTTTCAGCCTTATCGGTGTCCGCTAGAAAGTCATTATTATTCTGCAAACTGGTAGTTAAATTATTATAGACGATAGCGGGTTTACCAGGTAAAGAAGACGAAACAATATCAGCGATCTGAATAAGTGTTGATCCCTTACTACTTCCAAGGTTAAATACATTTTCTGATGCGGGATTAGCAAGCATAGATAATAACCAAGCAGCCATATCGCTTCCATACATGTAGCCTCTTCTTATTTTTCCATCACCTAATATTCTTATTTCATTATTTAACAAAGCTTCTCTTACGATAGAATTAAATGCCCATGTTTTGTGCAAGCTTTGGAACGGGCCGATAAAAGTAAAAGGCCTAACGATCGTGATCGGTAACCTGAACTGATTGCGGCAAGTTGCAGCAACGGTTTCTGCCATTCGTTTAGATTCTGTATAAATAGAATGGATAGACGCACTGTTGTTTAATTTTCCAAAGGCGGATTCATCATAAATACCAGATTCATTTTTGCCATAGACAAGACCGGAACTAATATGAAGGATGTTCTGTACATCATCTACCATGGAGGCCGCATTAAAAACATTTAACGAGCCGTTTACAATTGTTTCGTAAGTTCTTAAGGGTTGGGATGAATGGAAAGTAATATCCGGTGATGCCGCTGCGTGAATGATGTAATTAATTCCTTTGGGAAGATCCGTTAGATTACGAACATCCGTATCAATGAAATTTATTTTTTCGCCCCATTTGCTGATATGACTTTCGCTTGCGTTACGGGCAAGTAGTGTAAGACTTATATTATATTGATACTCTTTATTTAGAAAAAGTATGAAAGCTGTTAGCCAGCTTCCCATAAACCCTGTACCGCCGGTGATGAGGATATGCTTGTTTTTTAAGGAATGCATACGCTCCTCTACTCCAGTAATAGATTGTGTGCAATCACTCTTTATAAATGTATTATACTCAGCGAACATTTTTTTGGGATTTAAGTTTTTGAGCTTCTTCGATAATAATATCTTCTTGTCCGGCTACAACCTTGCGAACACCTAAGTTAAAGAACAATGTTTTAGGATCAACTTCATATTCAGCGGCAATACGTTCTACATGTTTTGCAAAACCAGAAAATACGCCCGACAAACCACTTACAACACTAACGGAAGAAATATAAGGAACTGTTTTTAGAATGCTTTTTTCTACAATATCTGCAGCATCTAACATTTTATACAGATCGATACCTGTTGTGTAGCCGAGTTTATGTAACACGGCAACCAATACTTCCAGCTGCGTGTTACCGGCTCCTGCACCAAAGCCACGCGCCGTTCCATCTACTATTAAAGCACCCGCATCAATCGCTGCTAATGAATTAGCTATTGCCATTCCCAAATTATTGTGGGCATGAAAGCCAACCGGGATGTTTAATGCACCTGTTAAAGCACCGATCCTTTTTGTAACATCACCGGGCAAAAAAGCGCCGGCAGAATCCATAATAATTATCGCTTCTGCACCGTATGATTGCATTTTAAATGCTTCTTCTACCAACACATTTGATTCAGCCATGTGGCTCATCATTAATACACCATAAGCAGTTTTGCCTTTATCTCTCGTAAAAGCAATATGCCTTTGTGTAATATCAGCTTCTGTACAATGTGCCGCAACCCTTACTATATCTACGCCCCAGCTTAAAGCATTTTCAAGATCTCTTTTTATCGTTGCAAAGCCCGGAATAACGTGAATAGCTAATTTACTATTCGTTAGATGTTTTCTGGCAGTAGTGATCAGGTCATGATCGGTTTCTAATGAAAGTCCTACTTGTAGTGAAGATGCGCCCAAACCATTACCGTGGCCCACTTCTACAATTGGCACACCCGCCGCATCTGCTGCTTTACAATATAGTGCTACCTGTTCTTTGGTCAGTTGGTGTTGTACAGCATGATTACCATCTCTCAATGTAGGATCGCTGATTAAAATATGTTTTGCTTTCATACTTTTTTATTTTTAGCGTACTCTTCTGCTACAGCTATTGCAGCACAATTTATAATATCTAAATTGCCGGCATATTTTGGCAGGTAATCACCTAAGCCTTTTACCCTCACCATAATAACGATCCTGTTATTTTCTATAGTAGGTGCAACAATTAGTTCGTAGCCTGGAACATATGCCTGAACTTTTTTTATAATGCTATCCAGTTCTTTATTTAATGCTTCCAAATTTATTGGGCCTCCTACTTTTGCAAAAACCGTTGTTTGCATATCAATGCAAGGATTGGCAGGATTTAAATTAAGGATCGCTTTTGTATGCTTTGCATGCGAAAAGAATTTGATCCCAAATTCCGTTGTGTCAACATATTCATCCAAATTCAATCTGGTTGCTGGCCCTGCACTTTTAGAAGCAATACTTGAAACAACTTCTATATATTCCACATCCGTCTGTGTTTTACCAATACAATAAGCCAGCGGTATAGATGCTTGTCCCCCACAGGTAACCATGTTCACATTATTATGGTTGATCGCGTCTTCAATATTTACTGCAGGTATACACATGGCGCCAATATTGGATGGCGTCATATCTATAACGATCTTCCCCATTTTTTCCAATACACTCCAATGTTTTTTAGCATCAATGGCAGATGTTGCATCGAAAACCAGGTCACAACAATCGGGATCATTGATGATGGCATCGATACTTTTATCAGAGATAGCGATACCAAAATCAGTAGCCTTTTTCATGCCGGCTGATAATAAATTCCGGCCAATAAATTTTGTGCATTCCAGGTATTCGGAGCGCAAAGATTTTATCAGTAGATCTGTTCCGATATTACCGCTGCCTAATATTGCTACCTTCAATTTTTTATTAGCCATGCTTAAAGCGACGCTGATTTTTCGTGAATACCTATTATCATATTTTCTCTTAATTCATCCCTGCTCAATAAAGGAGACAGATCTTCTAAAGGAGGTGAAACCAATGTGCCGTCCTTTTGTACAGCTACTGCTAATTTTGGAAAGAACATTTGTTCAGGGTGCATAAACACTTCGCAGATCAAGGGGCCTTTATGATCTAATACCTGCGGGATGATCGTATCGAAATCTTCCCATGTTCTTATCTGATATGCAGGGATATCAAATGCTTTTGCGATCCTGCTATAATCCGGACAACTTACGCCCGATTTATTATCTGTTCCGCTATAATGACCTTTAAACAAAGCCTTTTGCGTATGCTTGATCATCAGGTAGCCATCATTATTAAATACAAATATTTTTATGGGTAGATGGTGATGAACGATCGTTTGCAACTCCTGTAAGTTTAACATCATGCCACCGTCGCAATTTAAACAAATAACTTCAGCTTTGTTCAAGGCGAATGATGCACCTATTGCACCTGGTAAGCCGTAGCCCATTTCTCCAAGTCCCGTAGAAGTAATTAAACGCTGGCCTTCCTTAAAATTCATTGCCTGGTGGCCGCTTAACAAAGCAGTTCCCATATCAGTTACTACAATATCTTTTGGCCTTAAAAGTTTCGATAGTTTATTCAAAACGGGATATGAATTGATAAAGCCATCTACATCGGGATGATCAGTATCATTTACGATCGGATACCTGTTTCTATAACCATCACAGGTTAATTTCCATTCACTAAAATCATTCTTCTTTGCCGAATATTTTGCGATCATTTTCCTGATGAAATCTTTTGCATCTGCACAGATCGGTGTATAGCGCCCCGGATATTTTTTCAATTCATCTTCGTCAATATCAACTACCACAATTTTTGCTGCCCGCACAAATTCGTTAATATCATATCCAACTTGTGGGATGGCTAATCTTGTACCAACACAGATCAGCAGGTCGCAATTTTGCAAAACAAAATTCGCGGCGCGTTGACCATACACTCCTGCTCTTCCATACACTAATGAATGTTCAGAGTCGATCATATCAATACCTGCCCACGTAACCAATGTAGGTATATTCAAAGCTTCAACAAATTGTTTAACCAGTGGTTGAGCATTGCTTAACCTGATACCGTGCCCCAACCATAACACGGGCCTTTTGGCACTATGCAATAAATTGATCACATTATCTATCTGATCTTCAGAACAGCATTTATCCTCCATTTTATTTTCGTAGGATGTGAATGCACTTTCATCAATAGCAGCAGATTGAATATTCATTGGAATATCTATCCAGCAAGGGCCGGGACGGCCATCGGTAGCAATTGAAAAAGCTTTCTCTAATTCGTATATAGTATTTTGAGGCTCCATCACACGGCCATTATACTTTACAACATCCTTCACCATCTCAGAGCTATTGTATCCTTGTACACCGTACATTCTTAATTTCAATGCATCTTTTTCAATATACTTTGAATGCTCATTCCCCGATATTACAACACCCGGAATTGAATCTGCCCATGCACTCACTACTCCCGTAACACCATTTGTAGAACCTGCACCTGTAGTTAAAATGGCCGCAGTAACGGTGCCGTTTACCCGATAATAAGTTTGCATGGCCATTGTTGCTGCCTGCTCATTATGCACACAAATGATCTCGGTAAATCCTCTTTCCATAATGGAATTGAATATATGCACGTTGCCAGCACCTACTATTCCAAATACGTGGCGGATATTACGTTCTTCAAGAAATGCGGCTATTTTATCACTTACTTTCATATAATTTTATGATACCTGCGTGTTGGTCTTTATGTAAAAAGAAAAAATTTGTTTGTTCTGTGCTGTCTGTTATTGTGGCTATTTTGATTAAGTTATTATTTTTTGAATAATAACAATTGTATTCTTTATCTGTAAATAATTGAATGATATCGTTTGGATGATAATTATATTTTGCCGACCATTTACGTAACATTTCTGTAAAGACGATTGGTTTATATTGTTGTAATACTTCTAGCGCTCCTTTAAAAACCAATAACTCTGCTCCTTCCACATCACATTTAATAAAATCAGGAACAAGCTTATTTTCAGTAACGTAATCATCCAGTTTCTGTATCTTACTTTTTATCAGCTGCGTATTTTCTAATTCCAGTAAATTTTTCATTGACGAAGATCCTGTTGATGCAGGATTATAATAAAATTCAATTTCACCATTGCTATCGGACAGCGCAAAGTTGTTTAAACGGATATTAGTAAAATGATTCAATTCAATATTTGCTTTACATTTTTTATAGGTATCCGGTATTGGTTCAAAAGCATGAATAACACCATTGCCCTGTACCAGTTTAGAAAAATGCAGACTGTACCATCCTAAATTAGCTCCGATATCGAGGATCGTTGCGCCTGGTTTTATTAATGCATACACCATTGCCGCATCTTCATTTTCATATTTCCCAAAATTCAAGATCTCTAATGGCGTACATCTTTTATCACTATAATCTAATAACATTTTAATACCTGAATTGCGAACGGTGATTATGATATCATCAGCGGTAATTTCTATTTTTTCAATATCAGATGTCTTTAAAATATCTCTGTACTGGATCAAAGTTTTGTGGACTTCAAAAGATTTCGAAATATAATCAGTCTTTGATAAGGCTCCGTCAGCAAAACTTTTCTTTAAAGCAAGTATTTGTTCCATTTTATTTTTTTGTAAAGTAATTGATAGTTCTTGCAAATCCTTCTTGGATAGATGTAGTTGGCGCCCAGCCTAACGTGGCAGCTTTTGTTACATCAGGAGAATTTCTGCTTAATGTACTTGTCATATATTGATTGGTAGCAGCCGCTATTTCAAAACTAAGTGACAATTTCTTTTCAGGAAATAGTGATGTTAGTGTTAATGCCAGTTCTTTAATACTCACTTCCTGATCAGGATTGCCAATATTGTAGGCTTCCCTATTTGCTCCTTTTAATAGTACAGTTAAAAATCCTATCGTTGCGTCTTTTAAATAACAAAAAGCTCTTGTCGCTGCGCCTTCACTTTTTAAGGTTATATTTTTATTGCTAACAATGTCTGCAATAAAATCAGCATAAACTCTTCCATCATTCAAACTCATACCCGGCCCGTAGGTATGAAAAGGCCGCACAATTTTTACATTAATTCCAAACTGATGAGAAAAGGAAATGCACATCACTTCCGCCAGTCTTTTACTTTCGCCATAACAAGAACGTACATTACTAATATCTACATAACCAAAGTCGGTTTCTTTTGTCGGTATTTTATCGGCACTAATTTCTCCATATACTTCGCCGGTACTAAAAAAGAGAAAATCAGCCACTTTATTTTTAACAGCAAAGTTTAACAGGTTATAAGTACCAATGGTATTTGCCGCTAAAGTACCAACCGGATCGGTACCATAAAAAACCGGACTAGCCTGGCTGGCAGCATGTATAATATAATCAATAGTAGTTTTTGTCGTAAGCGGATCAATAACATCCTGCACTATCAATTCAAAATCTTTTCGTTTGATGATATCACCAAATTTAGTAGTTGCTTTTTCTTTATTTCTTACCAGGGCTATTATTTTGATTGAAAGATCATTACAATCATTCAATGCTAAAAGCGAATACACCAGGTACGCCGGTAAAAAACCGTTGGCTCCGGTAATTAAGACAGTCTTATTTTTTAATTTTTGCCATGGCAGATCAGCAGCTATTATTTCCGAAACATCTTCAGAAATAATAGTATTAAGATATGTTGGTTGCCATTGCATTGCTTATTTGAAAATAGTATTAAACTGTTCAATCATAAAATCGATCATGGTATCATCGATCATTGGCGTTACGCCGATCCAAAAAGAATTATTCAATACGGCATCTGTATTTGTAAATGTGCCAACCTCTCTATATTGTATATTTTTAAAGTAAGGCTGTTTTCTTAGGTCGCCCGCAAAAAGTAATCTTGTACCGATATTATATTTACTAAGACGTGCAATCAATTCATTTCTTGTAATGCCTGCATCTTCTTTGATCGTAATTAAAAACCCAAACCAGGATGGATTAGAATTAGGCGTTGCTTCAGGAAGAATTAGTTTATGCGTGAATTTTGATAATCCTGTCTTCAACCTTTCATAGTTATGCCTTCTTTTATCTATGAAAGTTGGTAGTTTTTGTAACTGTGATAAGCCCAAAGCAGCTTGCATATCAGTGATCTTTAAATTATAGCCAACATGAGAATAGATATACTTATGATCGTAGCCTTGAGGAAGGTCACCTAACTGCCAATCGAATCTTTTTCCGCAGGTATTATCTTTTCCTGATGCACACCAACAATCTCTTCCCCAATCTCTAAATGATTCTATTATCTTTTTTAATTTTGAATTAGATGTAAAAACAGCACCGCCTTCACCCATCGTGATATGATGTGCCGGATAAAAACTCAGTGTTGCAATATCTCCATAAGTTCCTACATGTTTGTCACTGAACGTTGCGCCCAATGCATCACAGCAATCTTCTATCATCCATAAATTATGTTTCTTAGCAAAAGCAGCAATGGCTTCAGCATTAAAAGGATTGCCAAGTGTATGTGCAACCATAATGGCTTTTGTTTTATCACTTAGTGCTTTTTCTAAAAGTGTTACATCAATATTGTAAGTTGGAATATGAATATCAACAAACACCGGTGTGACACCATAAGTGATCCATGGATTTACCGTTGTAGGAAAAGATGCAGCAACAGTAATTACTTCATCGCCAGGCCTTATTGCTCTATCTCCTAATTCTTCTGAAGTAAGTGTAGCCACAGCCAATAAATTAGCAGACGAACCAGAATTGGTAGTTAACACATGTTTAATACCAATATATTTTGCTAATTCCTTTTCAAATTTATCATTAAAACGGCCGGTAGTGAACCATCCATCAAGTGCAGATTCAACGATACCGAAAATATCATCTGCATCTATCACTTTACCGCTTACAGGTACATGACTTACACCTGGCTCAAAAGTTCTTGGCACAAACTCTTCTGCATAATACTCGTAGACTAATTTTTTTATCTGTTCTTTCTTGGTCATAATGAATTCATTTATTTATTCAGCGAATCTATGTATTCCGTCAACTGGGATCTTGTTGATAATGTATTAGTACTATAAAAGCGCTTGTACCATTCAATGGTTTTTGTAATAGCAGTTTCCGTTTCCCATTGTGGTCGCCAACCTAAAATATTTTTTGCATTGGCATTATCTAATTGTAATAATGTTGCTTCATGTACACCTTCAACAGGAATTTTTAATTCAATAGAAATATCGTTCCAAATTGAACCGGCAATACCAATCACTTCTTTAACTGTTTTTGCTTCAACAGTATCCGGCGCAAAATTCCATGCAGTTGCTATCGTACTATCTTCTTCTAATAATTTGTACCCTAATAATAAGTAGCCGTACACACAGTCTAATACATGCTGCCATGGCCTCACTGCATTTGGATTTCTTATTACCACTTTTTGTTTGTTGGCTGCAGCTTTTACAATATCAGGTATCAATCTATTCTCGCTCCAGTCGCCGCCACCAATTACATTTCCTGCTCTTGCAGAAGCGATTAAAATATGGTGTTTCTTTTTATAATCTGCGATATTTAAAAAAGAATTTCTGTAAGAGCGGATCAATATTTCGCAACATGCTTTCGAAGAACTGTACATATCATATCCGCCAAGCTCATCAGTTTCACGGTAAGCATAATTCTTCTCTTTGTTCTCGTATACTTTATCTGTTGTAATACAAACGATCGCTTTTACTGTATCGCAGGCCTTCGCTGCTTCCAACAAATTCAATGTGCCCATCACATTTGTTTGATAGGTGTTAACAGGATCATGGTAAGACTCTATTACCAAAGGTTGTGCGGCCAAATGAAAAATAATTTCAGGCTTACATTTCGCTATCGCTGTTGTTAGTTTTTCTTTATCTAAAATATTCGCAATGGTATTGGCATATTCATTTCGTGATAAGTTAAAATGATTCGGTGTTGTATTTGGTGCAAGCGAATATCCATTAACAACAGCACCTATATGTTGTAGAAAAGAAACCAGCCAGCTTCCTTTAAATCCTGTATCTCCTGTTACAAAAACATTCTTTCCAGTATATGCCGACTTTAATTCGTCGTAGGCTACCAAATTTTCCATGCTGCCTGATTGTTTTTCCAAAGTGATTCCAGTTCTAATTTATCACGCAATGCATCCATACATTTCCAAAAACCTTTGTGTTTGAACGCGGCTAATTGATTCGTGGCACATAGCTTTTCTAACGGAGAATCTTCCCACATTATATCCGTCATATCCGTATCAAGATAATCAAAAACAGCAGGCTTTAAAATGAAGAACCCGGCATTGATCCACTTCCCCTCGTCTTTAGCTTTTTCTTTAAATGAAGTAACATAGCCATCCGCATTAATATCCATTCCGCCAAAACGTGCTTCTAACTGAACAGAAGTTACCGTAGCGATCTTATTGTGCGCTTTATGAAAAGCGATCAGTTCATTCAAATTAACATCACATACGCCATCACCATAGGTTAGCATAAAATCTTCGTTACCAATGTATTTTTTTACCTGTTGTAAACGACCGGCCGTTTTTGTATCCAATCCTGTTTCTACTAAAGTGACTTTGAAAGATTCTGTATTACTAGAGTGTATCTCCATTTTATTGTTGGCAACATCGAACGTTATATCAGAATTATGCAAAAAATAATTCATAAAATATTCTTTGATGATGTGTCCCTTGTACCCCAGGCAAATGATAAATTCATTAAAACCATAATAGCTATATATTTTCATAATATGCCATAAAATAGGCTTGCCGCCAATTTCAACCATTGGTTTTGGCCTTATATCTGTTTCTTCAGAGATCCTTGTTCCCAAACCTCCTGCAAAAATCACAACTTTCATTAACTGGTTTTTAATTTGCTCAAAAATAAAGCTATTGCCTCACGCTTAGGCGAATCCAGCGTAAATTTTATATGATCCGTATAATATTTTTTAAGATTAAAGACAGTATAAGGATTTAGCTTAACTACTGTATCTATATTTTTCAATCCTTCAGCGTTGGCCTTATTAAATGCTGCAATAAATTCTTTACTTACCGGTTTATTGCTTATCCAGGCTGCAAAAACAAATGGTAATCGGGTGTATTCTTTCCAGGCAAGGCCCAGATCGTACTGATAAGTTGATATTTTTCTTTGTTCTAGAGCCCTATCTCCTATTACAACAGCTGCTGTTTTGCCTTTGATCTCTGAACGAAAATCGTGGTTGGCGTTTTTTATAACGGGGCTTATCTTCCAGTATTCTTTTAATAATATTTCTGCCAGCTTAACTGAAGTACGGCTTTGATAATCCAGTAATACTGTTTCGATCTCATTTAGCGGTACTTCGCTAAAAAGACAAACGCTGGCTACTTCGCCTTCGCTGGCAATGCAATGATCACCAATAATATAGTATTCCTTCAGTTCCGGAATAATGGCAACCGGTACTAACCCGATATCGATCTCGTCATTTAGCAATGCTGCAGCTATTTTGGCCGGATAATCAAATAGTAAGGCTATTTCATCCTTCATCATGCCCCGCTCAAATCCATATATCAGGGGTTTTGTGTTTAAATAGCTCACAGCGCCCACTCTTATTTTTCTGTCCAATTCCTTTAGTTTATTTTTGCGTTGCAAATTTACAGCATCATTATGGATTTAAACCAACTCACTGCAATCTCTCCGATAGACGGGCGTTATCGTAAACAATTACAACAACTGGATAGTTATTTCTCTGAATTTGCATTGATAAAATACAGGGTATTGGTAGAAATCGAGTATTTTTTGTTTTTGGGCGAAAAGAAATTCTTTAAAGTATCGGCTGCCGTCAAAACTCATTTACTGTCTGTAGCGGATAATTTTTCTTTGGCTGACGCAGAGATAATAAAAGAAACCGAGAAGATCACGAACCATGATGTAAAAGCGGTCGAATATTTTTTAAAAGCGGAATTAGATAAATGCAAAGCCCCGCAATTGAAAGAGTGGATACATTTTGGGCTTACCTCTCAGGATATTAATAATACCGCCATTCCGCTTAGCTGGAAACATGCGGTAGAGCATGAGTATCTTCCTGCTATTATCAATTTACAACATCAGCTAGCTAAATTGGCTAAACAATGGAAAGATATACCAATGCTGGCGCGCACACATGGACAGGCAGCTTCTCCCACTCGTTTAGGCAAAGAAATAATGGTTTTTGTTGAAAGATTAGAAAACCAGATACAATTATTCAGCTATATCCCTTTTACTGCAAAATTTGGCGGTGCTACTGGTAATTTCAATGCTCATCATGTAGCATACCCAAAATACGACTGGATAAAATTTGCGAATCAATTTACAGAAGAAAAATTAGGGCTACAGCGCCAACAGTATACCACCCAAATAGAACATTACGATACATTAGCCGCTCATTTTGATGCCATCAAACGTATCAATACCATCTTCCTGGATTTTTGTAGGGATATCTGGACCTATATCAGTACAGATTATTTTAAGCAAAAAACAAAGAAAGGCGAAATTGGCTCATCTGCAATGCCGCATAAAGTAAACCCAATTGATTTTGAAAATGCCGAAGGTAACCTGGGCATCGCAAATGCGTTATTAGAGCATCTATCGGCAAAGCTGCCTATTTCCAGGTTGCAAAGGGACCTTACAGATTCAACAGTATTAAGAAATATAGGTGTTCCAATGGCGCATACAGTTTTGGCTATTAGATCTATTGAAAAAGGATTAGAAAAACTCGTGTTAAACGAAGCGAAATTAACCGCTGATCTTGATAATAACTGGGCTGTTGTCGCAGAAGCTATTCAGACTATTTTAAGAAGAGAGAATTATCCTAAGCCTTATGAGGCTTTAAAAGACCTTACCAGAGGTAAGAATACCATCGATAAAAAAGCGATTCATCAATTTATTGCTACGCTTAAGGTTTCTGGTACTATTAAACAGGAGTTAAAACGTATTACGCCTTATAATTATACAGGAATATAATATATGTATCGTACCCAACCTTTTTGACAAGGTTGCAGTATATTTATTACGTTGCCACCTATTTTCAATATTTTTTATAATAAATCCCTAATGAAGAATTTCTATTTATTCATTTTTCTTTTTTTTGTATTTACTGGTGCGAAAGCACAGGTAAATCTGAGCCAGGGGTTAGCCGCGTACTATCCTTTTACAGGAAATGCTAACGATATAAGTGGAAATAATAATAACCCTTCTTTCAATAATGCAACATTAACTGCCGATCGTTTTGGTAATCCAAATAGTGCCTATCATTTTGACGGTGTAGATAATTACATGCAAATTCCTAATAGTCCGAGTCTAAATTTCGGGACAAGTATGTCAATTTGTGTTTGGGTTAGAGTTACAGGATTTTATACAGGAACATGTTATAATGATATGTTGGTTGGTAAATTAATTGCAGATTATCAAACCGGTAATTATTCTTTACGATTTTCTGATTATGATAATGGATGCCTCGCTGCCGCTTCTACAACAGATGAAACCTTTTCAGCAGAACCAGATGGGGTGCACAATTCTGTTATAGTCCAGCCTAATCAATGGTACAGTGTGGTATCTACTTCTGACGGCACAACGTCAAAAGTATATGTAAATTGTCAACTTGTATCGAGCACGCCTATCACAGCTACTACCTATTCAAATACCAATGATTTATTTTTAGGTCGTTTGGACGATCCAACTTTTCCTTACTGGCTTAACGGTGATTTAGATGAAGTACGACTTTATAACAGAGCTATTAACCAAGATGAAGTAAACGCGTATGGCGGATGTGCTACTACTTGTACTCAAACATCAAGTATGATTGATACAACAATATGTCAGGGACAAAATTTTAATGGCCATACGACAACCGGTACTTATCTTGATACCTTAACTAATGTTCAGGGATGTGATAGTCTTAGAACTGTAAATCTTACTGTAAATAGTTGTGCTGCTCCTATTTGTCCGTTAGTAAATAATATAATAATCAACACAGGATATGATCCAGTAACCAAAACGGAGTTGGCAGCCGGACAAAAAGATACGCATTGGACCGTAACAAGTATGTCCAGCCAAATGCAGAATGCTCTTTGTTATAATGTAAATACAACGAGCCCACAAGGGCCTCCGAATTCACCAACAGTTCCTCCTGTTCCCTTAAATGCTTATACCTATGTAATTCCCGGATTAGGTGGAGGTATCAGTTGTTTTCCCGTTAATACAATATATACAGCCCAGCCTCCTCCAACTCCTGCAACTGGCAATTATAGTTATACAATGGATATAAAAAGGTCTTTTTTTATTAATAGCAGTAGTAGTGAAAATGTGACCTTTAATTTTACAACAACATGTGATGATGCTGTAGATAGCATTGTAATAGATGCGGGATCACCAGGTCAGATCGTATTACTAAATACGATGACACAAACGGTAGGAACCGGCAGTCCTGTAAATACAAATTATACAACAAGTTTGTCCCCTGGCGCTCATACAATATCCATGCAATGTGCTGATTGGGAAGATCCAATAGGCGGAATTTTCTTTCCGGTAACCGTCAATGGCGTAACGTCTCAATATCAATGGAATCCTTTTGTTGTAAATATTGTAGGAAGTATAAGCTCAGTGAATAATGTTTTGGTAAATGATTCCTGTTGTACAACTACTACAAGCACTATCGATACAACAATCTGTTTGGGTCAAAGTTTTTCAGGATATGATACTACAGGTACATATATTGATACATTAGCCAATGCCAGAGGCTGTGATAGTATCAGAACAATACATCTTATCGTAAATAATTGCTTTCCTGTTTCTTGTAATAGTTGGTTGAGCACCACAGTTGAGCCTGATTACGTAACAGTCGGTGATCTGGCTGTGAGCGGCAATCAGTTGACAGTAGAAGGAATGTTTAACAGGGTAGCTCCGATTCCGGGAAACAATTATTATTCTGAGGGAGATATCATTTCAAAACATACTGATCAAGGGAATTGTAATTATTTTCTTCGGCCAGGTTACGGTGCTATTGCCACAACAAATGGTTATTATGAAACACCGCAAGTTTGTCCTTTTGCATTAAATAAAACCTATCAGGTAGCATTGGTATATGATGGCAGCACACTAAAATTTTACAGAGATGGCTTGTTGAAGAGCCAGATAGCTGCAACAGGTAATTTAATTCAAAATGGCCTTACCACACAAATTGGTGACAGATACGGTACTGAAATGGATGGCTACATTAATGAAGTGCGTGTTTGGAATGTTGCCCGGCCACAGGATTCTATTCAAACCTATATGAATTCTTCGTTGCCTAATCCTACTACGATACCTGGGTTATTGGCATATTATACTTTTAACAGTCTATCAAATAAGCAAGGCAATACAGCTTTTGATGGAACTCTTTCTGGTGCAGCATTTATCAATGCTACTAATTCTAATTGTGCTTTTATTCGTGATTCTTGTTGTACACAAACAAGTAGTACTTTAGATACAACAATTTGTCAGGGACAATCTTTTAGAGGGCATACATTAACAGGTGCTTACCAGGATACAATTCCAAATGTTGCAGGATGTGACAGTATCATGGCCTTAAATTTAGTTGTCGTTAACTGTACTTCAAATCCTACATGTAGTGGCTCACTTGGCAAACCGGTAGTTAATATAACTTTTGGTAATGGCACAAACCCTGGGCCAGCATTAACTGCGGGAACTACTACTTATACTTATGCTCCTGTTACGGGAACACCACCAGCGGTTGTTAATGATGGTGAGTATTCTATCGTTAATGAAGTACCGTCAAACCCAAGTCCCGGATGGTTTACCGGAGCAACAGACCATACCGGAGATCCAAACGGATATATGGCATTTTTCAATGCATCAGCAAGTCCTGGTATTTTTTATCAACAAAACATTACAGGATTGTGTGCAGGGACTACCTATCAATTTGCAGCATGGATCGCCAATGTGAATAGCGTAAATCCCGCAGCGACGGCTTTACCAAACGTCACTTTTGAACTTCTTAATCCGGTTACGGATAGTATACTCGGAGAAATTAATACAGGCGATATCGCGAATCCTGTTTCGATGACATGGAGTCAATATGGTCTGTTATTTACAATGCCTGCCGGTTTAAATTCTGTTAAACTAGTATTGATAAATAATAATGCAGGCGGATCAGGAAATGATCTTGCTATTGATGATATAACTTTTAGTGCTTGCGGCCCGCAAACAATTGCTTCATTTTCGGGAAGCATGGCGGATACTGTTTGCCAGAATACTTCTGTAAATTTATCGGGTACAGTTTCAGCAGGATTAACTACGCCTGCTTATCAATGGCAGAGTAGCAGTGATAACGGAGTAACTTTTACATCTATAGCAGGAGCAACAAATTTGAATTATACGCAGACGGGCTTACCTGGCGGCAAATATGAATTTCAACTTTTATCAGGAGAAGCAGGAAATATCAATTCTTCTTCTTGTCGTTTTATATCAAACATTATCAATTTACTTGTAAATCCTCCTGCCGATACGACTATCATAACTTCTATTTGCCAGGGACAAAATTATTTAGGACACACCAATACCGGAACTTTTGTTGATACATTAATTGGCGCGGCAATCAACGGATGTGACAGTATCAGAACACTCAAGCTTACAGTAAATTTACCATCAAGCTCAACCATTGACACTTCTATCTGCCAGGGACAAAATTATTTAGGACATACTTCAACTGGTAGCTATACTGATATTATGCCCAATGCTGCCGGATGTGATAGTACCATAACATCAAATATTACTGTTAATGCTGTACCGACTGTAATAACAAATAATGATACAAGTTTTTGTATTGGTTCATCCATGCAAATAAATACAACAGGTGCAACAACTTATTCCTGGTCACCAACAACAGGTTTAACTTTCCCTAATAATAGCAGTGACCCTGTTGCTAAACCTGCGGGCAGTATTCAGTATGTTGTAACGGGAACTACCAATGGATGCGCTGCAAATGATACGCTTACTATTACTGTTAATCCATTGCCAGTTGTTACCGTTAGTACCAATGCACTTATTTGTAAAAATACTTCTACGCAGTTATCTGCAGGTGGTGGTAACAGCTACCAATGGACGCCGGCCGTAACATTAAATAATGCTGCAATAGCTACTCCGATCGCTTCACCAGTAACAAATACGATCTATCATGTTCTTGTGACAGATCTAAATAATTGTGTTAATACAGATTCGGTTAAAGTTGCTATCAGGCCTGATCCGGTATTTTCGGTAATGCCTGATACTACTGTTTGTTCGTATACCCCTGTTCAGTTACGTGCAAGTGGTGGAGATATTTATTTATGGCAGCCGAGTACAGCGCTTAATAATGCAGCGATTAGCGATCCTGTCGCAACATTGACCACCAGTACTACCTATACAGTTTATATTAAAGAAAATACCTGTGGTAATTTTACTAACTTAACAACAACCTTGACAGCATTGCCGGGTGTGATTGTAACAGCGGGCAAATCAAATGACCTTGATTGTTATACTTCTTCTGCAACATTATCAGCCACAGGCGCAGATGAATATCTTTGGTCGCCTGCAACTGCATTGAATAATGTAAACGTTGCTGATCCTATTGCCAAGCCATTTAGCACACAACAATACGTTGTAAAAGGAACGGATGCGAATGGCTGTTTTGGTTTTGACAGTGTAACAGTTTTTGGAAATTATACAGATCGTTTGGTGTATAATATGGCCAATGCATTTTCACCTAATAATGATGGCATCAATGACTGTTATGGTATAAAATATTTTGGTGTGATCAGTGATTTCACCTTCATGATATTCAATCGTTGGGGACAACAAATGTTCTCTACCAGTGATCCTGCAGCTTGTTGGGATGGAACCTTTCAGGGACAAAATGTAGCTATCGGTACATACGTATATTATATCAGGGCAGTAACAGCTTGTGGTATTACTGAAAAGAAAGGCACTGTAGTATTAATAAGATAGGCGATACTTACTTATGTATCTCGCTTGTAAAATGAAATTCTATATCAGGGTTGTTTTGTATCTCTGTATTTAAGAACCATTCGCTTGCTGCCAGGTAAACAATATGTCCGTCTTTATCATTGGCAATATTGGCTTGTTTAAAGCGTATAAAGTCTTCCAGTTTTTTAGGATCCTTACTTGTTAACCAGCATGCTTTAAAAAATGGCAGGCTGTTCATTTGTACGGATGCACCGTATTCTTGTAATAGACGATACTGAATTACTTCAAATTGTAACTCTCCTACGCAACCGATTATTTTTTTATTGCCGCCAAATTGCGTGAATAGTTGCGCAACACCTTCATCAGTTAATTGTAATACACCCTTCTCCAATTGTTTCGTTTTCATTGGATCTTTGTTCACTACTTCTTTAAAAATTTCAGGAGAAAAACTTGGTATGCCCGTGAAATAAAATTCTTCACCTTCTGTTAGTGTATCTCCAATTTTAAAATTTCCTGTATCAAACAAACCTACAACATCACCCGGGTAAGCTTCTTCGATCACATCTTTTTGACGTGCTAAAAAGCTATATGGGTTATTGAAACGAAAATCTTTTTCCATCCGCACATGATTGTAATAAACATTGCGTTCGAATTTACCGCTGCATACTCTTAAAAACGCTATTCTATCCCTGTGTTTTGGATCAAGATTAGCATGTATCTTAAAAATAAAACCGCTGAATTTATCTTCCTCAGGATTTACATCTCTTGTTGTTGTATGTCTTGGCCTTGGTGTTGGCGCTATCTGAATAAATGTATCCAGCATCTCTTTCACGCCGAAATTGTTTACAGCACTTCCAAAGAATACCGGCGCTATTGAACCGCTTAAATAATCTGCTGTTGTTAATTGTCCGTATACACCATCGATCAATTCAATATCTTCTCTTAACTGATCCGCATCCCTGTCTCCTACTTTTTTATTCAACACCTCAGAACTAAGGTCTGTGATCTCTAAAACATCTTCATCGTTCGCTTTTGTACCTGCCGTAAACAAGACCAATTTTTTTTGTCGAAGATCATACACACCTTTAAAATCTTTACCGCTGTTGATCGGCCATGTCATAGGATGTAGCTGGATCTTTAATTCATTTTCTATTTCTTCCAATAATTCAAACCTGTTCTTACCATCGCGATCCATTTTATTGATAAAGACGATCACCGGCGTTTTGCGCATGGCAATCACTTCCATTAACCTACGTGTTTGCGGCTCTACTCCGTTCACGCTATCAATAACCAATACCACACTATCTACTGCTGTTAATGTTCTGTAAGTATCTTCTGCAAAATCTTTATGTCCGGGTGTATCTAAAAGGTTTATTAAATGTCCATCGTATTCAAATGTCATAACACTTGTTGCCACACTGATACCACGCTGCCTTTCAATTTCCATGAAATCACTGGTAGCATGCTTTTTAATTTTGTTGCTTTTTACTGCACCTGCAGTCTGGATAGCACCACCAAACAACAGAAATTTTTCTGTGAGCGTTGTTTTACCGGCATCCGGGTGAGAGATGATGGCGAATGTTTTACGTTTATTTATTTCGTTGATGTATTTCATGCCTTAAGCTATAACCAAAATTGAGGCGCAAAGGTAAGGTTTGTAGCGTGAAAAAACAGGGCATTTTTAAAGCTATATCCTGATCTGCCGCTCAGTATAGCTATACCGTTGAAGGGAGTGACACAACGATGTTGCCACCTAGTACGAAAGCTGATAAACAAAATTATCCATCAACAGTTTTAACGTAACAATCAATCAAGTTGACTTAATTTTGAACGATGCGGAAATCGCTTAACATATTAGCTAATTCATTGCGGTTGACCATTCAGGAATTGAGGGTCAATAAACTTCGTACAGCACTTAGTTTTATAGGAGTGGCATTTGGTATTTTTTGCATTATTGGTGTGTTGGCGACTGTCAGCAGCTTGCAAAGAAATATCCAGAATGAAGTAAATACACTTGGCAGTAATACGATCTATATTGATAAATGGGAATATGCCGGCGGCCCTGATAAACCGATGTGGAAATACAGGGCAAGGCCGATAATGAAATATGATGAAGTGGCATTGATCAAGCAACGCTCGCAATTATTAGAAGATGCTGCTTACCTGATGCGCTATAATAATACGATCGCTTATGGTAATAATGTATTGCAGAACGCTGTAACCTATGGCATCACTGAATCACAGATAAATGTGCAACCCTTGCAAATTGAAACGGGCAGGTATATTTCTGCTGCGGAATTTAGTAGTGGCAGTGCCGTTGTATTAATAGGAAATGACAATGCAGAAAAATTATTTGGCTCTCCTGAAAAAGCTATTAATAAAACGCTGGAAATAGTTGGCGGTAAAAAAGCGACCATCGTTGGTGTAATAAAAAAAGAAGGGAAGAATTTTATTGGTTGGGATTATGATAACTGCATTATGCTACCATACAAATTTGCCAAGCAAATGATCAAGGAAGACCAAAGTAATCCAGTGATCATCGCTAAAGGAAAAAGCAATGTTACAACGGCTGCATTAAAAGATGAATTGGAAGGTATCATGCGCCAGGTGCGCAGGTTAAGTCCTACACAGGAAGATAATTTCTCATTGAATTCGGTTGAAGCATTTAGTAAAGCGATTGATGGCCTGTTTGGTACAGTTGATGTTGTGGGTGGAATGATCGGTATTATCAGCCTGATCGTTGGGATGTTTGGTATTGCTAATATCATGTTTGTTACTGTAAAGGAAAGAACAGCCGTGATCGGGTTAAAAAAAGCGATCGGTGCTAAAAGCAGCAGTATCTTATTTGAATTTTTGATGGAAGCCACTATTCTTTGTTTAATGGGTGGTGCCATGGGCTTATTTCTTGTGTATATTTTGACAGTGATACTTTCAGGGCCATTAGATTTCCCGGTCTATATTTCGCTACCCTTGCTGGTGGCAACGATCATTATTTGTTTGGTAGTCGGTATCCTTGCGGGCATTTTTCCGGCGTCAAGAGCCGCTAAGATGGATCCAGTCGTCGCTATTCGGTCTTAAATTGTTTATTGCTTTATTGTTGAATTGTTGAATTAATTTTGCAGTAAATTTTCTTATCAACAATTAATTAATCAGTTAAACAATCATTGTATCATTACCATTTTAGCCATAGAATCTTCTTGTGATGAAACCTCTGCTGCTATTTGCAGGGATGGAAAAATATTGTCGAATTATATTGCCGGACAAACCGTTCATGAAAAATACGGTGGCGTAATTCCAGAATTGGCAAGCAGGGCGCATATGCAAAATATTGTTCCTGTAGTTGATGCAGCTTTGTCTGCTGCCAATTGTGACCTATCGTCTGTTGATGCGATCGCATTTACACAGGCTCCGGGATTGATCGGAGCATTGCTGGTTGGTACACAATTCGCAAAATCTTTATCGCTTGCTTTAGATAAACCATTGATCGCCGTGCATCATATGCAGGCGCATGTGTTAGCTAATTTGATTAGCGGTGATAAACCTGCTTTCCCTTTTTTATGTTTAACTGTCAGCGGCGGCCATACACAAATTGTTTTGTGCGAGAGTCCGCTTAAAATGAAAGTGATTGGTAAAACGATCGACGATGCTGCAGGCGAAGCATTTGATAAGAGTGCTAAATTATTAGGACTACCCTATCCCGGCGGACCATTGATCGATAAATATGCAAAGCTTGGCGATCCCGATCGTTTTAAATTTACGGAACCACAAATTGCGGGATTAGATTTTAGCTTTAGCGGATTAAAAACATCTATTCTATACTTCTTAAAAAATGCTGGTGGCAGTAATGTTTACAAAGAAGAATTTTTGGTTGATGAAGCGACTAAACAAGAATTTATAAAAGATAACCTCAATGATATTTGTGCGTCTATCCAAAGCCGCATTGTTTCCATCCTTTTAAATAAATTAAAAAAAGCAGTAAAAGAAACCGGTATAAAAGATATTTGCATAGCCGGTGGCGTTAGTGCCAATAGTGGTTTACGTAATTCACTGACGGCTTTAGGTAAAGAAAATGGCTGGCGCACTTTTATTCCTGCATTTGAATATTGCACGGATAATGCAGGCATGATCGCTATTGCCGGCTATTATAAATTCTTGGCTAAAGATTTCGCTGAATTGAGTATTAATCCATCTGCGAGAGCAGAATGGTAAATTGCTGCTAAAGGCTAAATGCATTAGGCTCAACGCTCGATTACTGGTAAAGTATTTAGCCTCCTGCGTTAGGCGTTAATTAGTTTTATGTCGAATAATTATTTTCAGTTTAAAAAATTCACCGTCTACCAGGATAAATCTGCGATGAAAGTTTGCACAGATGCTTGTGTATTTGGAGCTTTTGCTAATCACATCGTGCGTCGTACACCTAATACTATACATATTTTGGATATTGGCACTGGTACAGGTTTGTTAAGTTTACTGCTGGCGCAGGATACGGCTGCTTTTATCGATGCTGTTGAAATTGATAATGGTGCTTATCAGCAGGCACAGGAAAATTTTAATTCATCTCCCTGGAAAGAAAGGCTCTCTGTTTTTAATACCGATGTATTGCAATTTCAAGCGGATAAAAAATACGATTGTATTATTTCTAACCCTCCTTTTTTTGAAGATGACCTGCGATCTGACAATGAAGAAAAAAATAAAGCGAAGCATGATAGTTCGCTTACATTGCAACAATTAGTACATGCTGTTGATGCTAATTTAAATGAGGATGGAATTTTCTTTGTGTTGCTACCTTATCACCGTATGCATTATTTTGAAATGGAAGCTAAAAAAGCAGGATTGTTTGTTGACGAAAAATTATTGGTAAAACAGACCACTAAGCATGATTTTTTTAGAAGCTGTTTATCTTTTTCAAGAAAAGAAACAAAACCACATGTTGTTACCCTTACTATTAAAAATAATGAAGGCGTTTATACCGATGAATTTATTTCATTGATGAAAGATTATTACCTGCACTTGTAAGCTTTACGCCCACAGCGATTTAGGATACTCTTCTGCTGCTACCAATTTATCCAGACTTGCCTGTACAGTCGGCGCATCTTCTTTATACGTAACACCAAACCATTGTGCTGTTGTAGGAATTACTTTAATAATACCATTCTGGTTCTCAATAAAATCTTCTGCTAATAATGGAATAAAAAATTCAGATTTAATATTGGTGTAATTGTCTTTCACAAAATCATGAAATAATTTTTCTGTTACATCAAATACTGTTGGATGAAAACACCAGAAGTTCATAGACACGCTCGAATCAAAAGGCACTTCGTGCTTTTTACCATCGTTGTCTTCGTATAATATCTTATTATTTTCGTCTTTGTAGATTTTTGTTCTTTCATGAATGCTTACTAAGTTACCTTCTTTGCTTACTTCGCAAACACCGCGACTCACTGTACCGTTTTCACTTAAAGTTTTTGACAATTGATAACCAATCAATGACCATTTATTTGTACCGGATTCATTTTGCATGAACTGGGCGGCTTTTATAAATGAATCTTTTCCATAAAAATCATCTGCATTAATTACCGCAAAAGGTTCGTGAATAGCATCTTTAGCACATAACACTGCATGTCCTGTTCCCCATGGTTTTGTTCTATCTGCAGGAATGATAACACCACCTGGTAAAAAAGCATCTTTTTCCTGATAAACATATTCCGTAGCGATCTTGCCCTTTAACTTAGGTTCAAAAATGGCTTTAAAATCATCAGCAAAATCCTTTCTAATAATAAAGACCACTTTGCCAAAACCAGCCCTGATCGCATCGTAAATTGAATAATCCATTATTGTTTCACCTGAAGGACCAAAAGATTGGGTCTGTTTCATACTTCCGTAGCGGCTAGCCATACCTGCAGCTAAGATCAAAAGAGTTGGTTTCATATTATTTTAAATCTATATCTTAAATTGCCTCATTTATATGGGCGAGTTATTAATTGTAAATTTGTGTCACGAAAATAGGGCAATCGAACAAATTATATATGAAAAATGCTTTTTGATAACTCAAATATAAAGGTCGATCACCTTGAAAATCAATTATTGGACCAATTAGGAATAGAACTCTTTGTTCTGCGCCTGGACCTTATCCATCCAATTATTTCCGGCAATAAATTATTCAAGCTATTTTATTTTCTACAGCATGCGGAGAAATTTCCCCACAAGCATATTATAACCTTTGGGGGAGCCTATTCCAATCATTTGGTTGCGACCGCATATGCCTGTAAATTAAAAGGATTAAAAAGTATTGGCATTGTAAGAGGAGAAAGACCTATGATACTATCTCATTCATTACAGAACTGCCTGGAATATGGTATGCAATTAAAATTTGTATCCCGTCAGGAATATGATCAAAAAGAAGATGGCATATTTCAAGATAACCTGCTTAAAGAATTTGGTGAAGTTGTTATTATACCCGAAGGTGGTTATTCTTCTTTAGGAGCAAAGGGCGCAGCATTGATAATGGATCATATTGATGAATCAACAACACATATTTGTTGTGCACTGGGTACGGCCACAACTGTTGCGGGCTTATTATCTGCACAAAAAAAAGAGCAGCAGATCATAGCCGTTCCTGTTTTAAAAGGATTGAATGATATTCATAAAAGAATTGCGCATTTATTGCCAGATACTAAGCACGAAAATGTATTACAGATAGCAGATCATTATCATTTTGGGGGATATGCAAAATATTCGACCGAATTAATCGCTTTTATGAATGATCTGTATAACAAATACCAATTACCAACTGATTTTGTTTATACAGCAAAGATGTTCTTTGCTGTCTTTGATATGCTTAATAAAAAACAATTTCCTACAGCAAGTAAGATCGTTTGTATCCATACTGGCGGCTTACAAGGCAATTTGTCGCTCCCCGTTAATAGTTTAGTTTTTCAGTGATTTAGCGGCTTCAGGCAGTATCTTTACAGGAAGAATTGTTACACCTAACTGCATGAGGAAGATATTATTTGTGCTGATACTTTTATTACTGGTTTTAACCTGTGATGTATTTGCGCAAGATACTTTGCCAAGGATCTCTATAAAACCCCTCAGTAATAAAATATTATTGAGCTGGAGAAATGAATATCCAAATCCGGTAACTGTTATTGATATTCAACGTTCTGTTGATAGCCTTAAAAATTTCTCTACGATCGGTACGATATTAAATCCTGCAAGTGAAGACAACGGATTTGTTGATACAAAGCCATTAAAAGTAAAATCTTATTACCGGGTTTTTATCGCATTTGAAGGTGGTTTTTATGTGTTCTCCAAATCATATCGAAAGCCGGAGCTTATTAATAAGGTGATTGAGAAAATTCCCGTCATCACCAAATCATCCGAAACTGTTTCTCCTGAAATACCTGCTGTTGTTAAGCCTTTGACCAAACCGATAGTTTCCAAAAAAAATATTCCTGTTAGCCCACCGCTAATAAAAGTAGATAGTGTGGTAACAAATCAACCACCCATTGTATTTCAAAAAACAATTCAAGTTCCCGTAGCGGTTGTTAAAGAAGAAGAGCTTGTAAATTTAAAACGCCTTCCTAAAAATGCTGTACTACTTGATGTTGTTACAACAAAACGGCCAAAGATCGCCACAATAAATAATCCGGAATTGATAAGGCAAAGACCGATAATAGATATTAACCGCGATTGCAGGGATACCCGGCGTGTAAGAATAAATATCCGGAGAGATAGTATAGACCTGATCGCCAGGTTACCATTTTCACCAAGCAAATTTATTAATATCGGAAAGAACAATGATGTAATTATTGACCTGCCCCTATTTGCAACAAAAAAATATTCGATCAAATTCTATGGCGAAAAAGATACAGCAACTTTATTCGAAATACCTAAAATAACTGAGCCTTATTTAATATTGGAAAAAATGAATTTCAGGCATTCCGGCTGGTTCAGGTATCACTTATACAGCAACGGAGCATTGGTCGAAAAATACAAGATATATATTGCTATTGATGATAAGTTCGTACCGATCATTAAAGAGAAAGCCGATAAATAGCTGATCAACTTTTTAATTCAACAGTAAATACTTGTTCGAAATATTGTTTGATCTTTTGCTTCACTTCTTCAAAATCAACTTCTTTTCCTAATTCTTTTTTTATAGAAGTAACCTGTTTGTCAGGTATGCCGCAGGGAATGATATTGTTGAAATAATCGAGGTCATTATTCACATTCAATGCAAAACCATGCATCGTTATCCACCTGCTGCAACGTACACCCATGGCACATATTTTTCTTTCTTTGCCGATCACTCCCGGTTCGAGCCAAACACCTGTTTCTCCTTTACTGCGTTCGCCTTTAATTCCATAATCTGATAAAGTAAGAATGATAATTTCTTCCAGCGCTCTTAAATATTTACCGATATCTGTATAAAATTTTTCAAGATCCAATATTGGATAACCAACGATCTGCTGTAAGCCATGAAAAGTAATATCTCCACCTCTGTTGGTTTGAAAAAACTGCATGCCACCTTGCTGCATTTTTTCTTCGCTGATCAATATATTATGAATATCTCCGCTTTTGCCTATTGTATATACCGGCGGATGTTCGCAAAGCAATAAATAATGCGTCGTGTCTTCCAATTCTTCATTGGGTGATATGCCATCGTCAGCGGTCAAAACCCTGTTAGCAATTTTGATCTGTACATTCTCCTGTAACAATTGCTCCTGGTAATCCCAGGCCTTTTTGTACTCAATTATTCCGAGGTCTTTATATATAACAGTCTGCTTATTCAATGTATTCGTTTAATTTTGCAAAGATAATCAAATCCGAGAGGTATCGGATGGATCAAACATCTATCAAAAAACGACAATTGAGTACAGATCTAACAAATATTGACGACGAATTACAGGAAAGCGAAGAACTATACGAACGACTGGTAATAGAGGTTCCTAAAGGGCAGGATTCGCTGCGCATTGACAAATTTTTAATGACGAAGGTTGAAGGTGCCACCAGGAACAAAATTCAGCAAGGCATCGATAATGAGATGGTGCTGGTAAACGATAAACCGGTAAAATCAAATTATAAGGTCAGGCCCTACGATAAGATCGTTGTTTTTGATAATAAAAACCCGGAAACAACGGATATCATTCCTGAAAACATCCCCTTAAATATTGGTTTTGAAGATGATGATATCCTGATCATTAATAAACCTGCAGGAATGGTAGTACATCCCGGAAGTGGTAATTACAATGGCACATTGGTAAACGGTGTTGCCTATTATTTACAACAACAAAACCCAACGGTTGAAGAAAATACTTTACCACGTTTTGGTATGGTGCATCGCATTGATAAAAATACGACCGGCTTATTGGTAATAGCAAAAAATCCGGCTGCTATGACGAATCTTGCGAAGCAATTCTATGATCATACAGTACACAGAAGATATATTGCTTTGGTTTGGGGAGATTTCGAAGAAGATGAAGGAACGATCCGCGGACATGTAGGCAGGCACCAGCGTTTTAGAAAATTATTTACTGTATATCCTGACGGAGATTATGGTAAAGAAGCGGTTACGCATTACAAGGTGCTAGAGCGTTTTAATTATGTAACCTTGATCGAATGTAGGTTAGAAACCGGAAGGACACACCAGATAAGGGTTCACATGCAATCAATTGGACATCCATTGTTCAATGATGATTTTTACGGTGGAGAAAAAATTGTAAAAGGAACTGTGTTCACTAAATACAAACAGTTTGTTGATAATTGCTTTGCTATTTGTAAGCGCCAGGCCTTACATGCAAAAGAATTAGGTTTCATTCATCCAACAACTAAAGAACCTATATTTTTTGAAAGTGAATTGCCGGAAGACATGAAAGAGGTAATTGAAAAATGGAGAAAATATATTTTAGTTAAGTAATATAAGTACACCGCTTTCACGAATATTTCGATGAAAAAGATCAGTTATTAATGTTGTAACATAGATATTTATCTTCATACGATTAAATCTTTTGGCATAGTTTTTTCGTTAGTCTTACACAATAGAATAAAACGCTATTCAAAACTAACCTATATGCTTAAACCGGCCTTTTTTCAATCAGTTATCATACTAGTTGCCGTAATACTTCTTTTTAGCAGTTGCGCCTTTAAAAGCGTAACACGTTCAAAAAATATCACCTACCAAAAAGCCGATTCCGCAACCAATACTTCGGAAGAAAAATTAAATGTATTTGCTCCGAGAAGACATAAACAATTAAAAAATGTTTTGATCTTTATTCATGGAGGTAATTGGAACAGTGGTAAAAAAGGCCAGTATAACTTTTTCGGTAATCGCTTCGCGAGAAAAAATGTAGTAACTGTTATTATCGATTATCCTTTAAGTCCGCAAGCTAATTACAATCAAATGGCAATGGCTTCTGCAAAAGCCGTTAAATGGGTAAAAGATAATATTTCGAAATATGGCGGAGATCCTGATAAAATATTTATCTCCGGACATTCAGCTGGTGGGCATTTGGCTGCATTATTAGCGATCGATAATAATTATTTTGATACGCTTGCTATTAAAAATCCTATCAAAGGCGCCATATTCATAGATGCTGCAGGTTTAGATATGTATGGATATTTAAACACTGCTGGTTTGTCTTCTGATCATACTTATTTTACCACCTTCACACACGATCCGAAAACTTGGAAAGAAGCATCTCCAATGTATCATTTACATAGCGGTATGCCGCCATTACTGATCTACCAGGGCGAAAAAACATATCCAACCATTGCGGCAGGCGCCGATAGGTTTATGCTTGCTATAAAAGAATATGTTCCTGATCAACAGCGCCATATTTTAAAAGGCAAACATCATATACCGATGATCACACAATTTTTCAATCCATATAATAAGCGATATAAAGAGATGATCGCTTTTATGAAAGCGCAATAAAATTAGTATGAGTCTTAATAAAATATTTTCTTATTTCTTTTTTTTGATCATTGGCTATAGCAGTTATGCGCAACCGATAGATAACACCTCTTCCTTTAAAAATAGCGAAGGCAATAAATATATACGCATTGATTATGACAATGATTATTTTACAAAGGCAGATGAGTATTATACACAAGGCACTACACTTGAATTAGCGCTTCCTGCATTTAAACATTTTATATTAAGCAAGCTTTTATTTAAGCCAAAAAATACCGATATCATTTATGGGTTAAGATTAGATACCTATGGCTACACGCCTACTTCTATTGATAGCAGCGATATTTTTTATGGTGACAGGCCCTACTCTGCAAATATTTCGTTGGGCACATTTGCTACAGCTGTTGACACAATAAAAAGGCAAACACTAGCAAGTACTTTTATTTTAGGCTGGATGGGCCAGGCAGATGGCGGTGGATTTTTACAAAAAGAATTACATATACTAACCGGCAATTCACTTCCGCAAGGTTGGCAATACCAGGTAAGAAATGACCTCATACTTGATTATCAGTTAAATTATGAAAAGGAATTGTATGCCTATCAAAATATGTTTTTATTGAACGGCGTTTCGCAATTAAGGGTAGGAACGCATAATGATAAACTGAGTGCCGGCTTTAATTTTATGTTTGGCAACTTTAATGACCGCTACCGGTCTGTTGCAACAACACAAAAAGACCCCAAGAAAATCCAATACTATTTATATGCCCAGGGGCTTGGATCAGTTGTTGGTTATGATGCCTCTTTAGAAGGTGGATTATTTAACAGAACCAGTCCGTATGTTATTTCACCGGAAGGTATCAGCCGCTTCACATTCCAGGCTGATTATGGAATAGTTGTGAGCTATAGAAGAATATATGCAGAATACTCTCAGGCTTTTATAACCCAGGAATTTAATACAGGCTTAAATCATCGCTGGGGCGGATTAAGAATTGGATTAACACTTTAATATGTTTTCATTTACAGAAAACTATACACTCGGCATTTGCGTACATCTTTAAAATTGATCCATGAGTCTTAAAAAAATAATTTTTGCTATAATATTCCTGTTGATAATTCAGCAAACGGATGCGCAGTTAATTGATAATACTTCTTCCTTTAAAAATAGTTTAGGTAATAAATATTTTAAGTTTCATTATGATAATGATTACTTTACCATGACCGATGAATACTATACACAAGGAATTACGCTTGAATATGCCAATCCCAAAATAAAAAACTGGTTTACTTCTGCAATTTTATTAAAGCCAAAGAATACGGATATCACATATGGTTTGCGGCTCGACAATTTTGGCTATACACCTACGACCATACGCCTTGACAGTATTCCTTATGGTGACAGGCCTTTTTGCGGTGATATGTCTGCCAGCACGTTTGCTATTGCAGTTGATACGGTAAAACAACGGATCATATCCAGTACATTTATCTTTGGTTTAATGGGACAAGGTGCAGGTGGTAAAGAATTTCAGACAAGCATTCATAAATGGTTAGGTGATTATATTCCAAAAGGCTGGCAATACCAGATCAGGAATGATATCATTTTAGATTACCAGATCAATTATGAAAAGAAAATATTGGCCTACAGCAATAATTTTTTATTAAACGGTGCATCTGAACTCCGAGTAGGAACGCACTCTGATAAACTAACCGCAGGTTTCAATTTTATGCTAGGGAATTTCAATAACAGGTTTTTATCAGTTGCTACAACAAAGCCGATCAGAAAAAAAGTACAATACTATTTATATGGACAACTAGTAGGCGGTGTTATTGGTTATGACGCAACTTTACAAGGCGGATTATTTAATCGAACAAGCCCTTATACTATATCAGCAAACGACATTAGCCGTTTTACGGTTCAGGCCGATTATGGTATTGTGGTTTGTTTTAGAAAATTATATTTAGAATATTGCCAATCTTACCTATCACAAGAGTTCAATACAGGGCATTATCACCGTTGGGGCGGTATTAGAATAGGATTTACTATCTAGTAATTAGGTTAATCTTAACAAAATAAACCAATCTTTTTTTTCAGCTTTATCGTTCATATAGGTAATAAAATCAATCATAATTATGCGCCATTGTAAAACATTTATCTTCCTAAGTATTGTATTCTTATCGTTACAAGCTTGTGCACAACAAAAACCAGTAGTTGATTACGACCACTCAAAAAATCCTTATTATTCTCATACCAGTCAAACACCCGTAACTGCCAGTGACGATTTTTGGATAAAAATATTACCACCGGAAGTTTACCAGATCGCACGCCAGCAAGGAACCGAACAACCTTTCACCGGTAAATATTGGGATAACCATAAAACAGGCATTTATTATTGTGCTGTATGTGGCAATCCATTATATAGTTCTGATGCAAAATTTGAAAGTGGTACAGGATGGCCAAGTTTTTATCAGGTACTGGATCCTGCCAGTGTTTTTTTGAAAGCGGATGCTGATGGAGAACGTACTGAGGTTGAATGTAAGAGATGCCACTCACATTTAGGGCATGTATTCGACGACGGCCCTGCCCCTACTTACAAGCGTTTTTGCATGGACGGCGATGTGCTGGATTTTGTTCCAACGAAATAACAATAGTTCCTATTTATAATGTTCACCTGAGCGAAGTCAACACACTTCGCTCTTTTTAATAGGCAGAAGAAGATGTTAGCCTCCCCACATGTACAAAGATTTCCCCATTCACGCATTTTTTTCTTTATAATATAGCTTATAGAAAGATGGTGCACGATTTGAATAGTATTAGTAAACTCACCAATGATTATGAAAAGAATAATAGTATTTAGTGCATTAGCACTTTTAATTTGTAGCACATCTTGCAAAAAGATCGATCAGCTTCTTACATTCACTATTTCGAATGAAGATTCTATAACGATACCTGCAACAAGTCCGCTCAATTTGCCGATCAATTTTTTAACACCGAATAATACAACCAATTCATCGGAAGCTTTTACGAATAATAATACGGATGCAAATCATGTAAAAAATATTTATCTTAAAAGTTTACAATTAACTATTACCAATCCGGCAAATCAGAATTTTAATTTTTTAAAATCTATCAATATTTATATCTCAACAGATTCTTCCAATGAAATTCTGTTAGCATCTCTTACTACTATACCGCAAAACGTTAATTCAATTGCGCTTGTACCAACACAAGCGGCTTTGGATGTATATGTAAAAGCATCAAGTTATAATTTAAGAACCCAGATAACAACTGATCAGGGTTTGTCGCAAGATGTTACGGTTGTAGCAGATTCAAAATTCCAGGTTACAGCTAAAGTATTGTAGTTGTAATTTGCTTAAATGAAAAAAGCCTTGTAAATGTTTTTACAAGGCTTTTTTAGCAGGTATAAACTATTATTTAATTATTGTAAAATTTTGAGATTCATTTTGGATATCAGCGATAGCAGAATTTTTAATGGATAAACTACCATGGGCTCCACTCGAAATAAATAAGCCATGTTTATTTTTTGTGCCGATCCCATAATTTGTAATGGTTACGTTTTGTAAAGTAACGTTCGATAAGATACCAATTTTATCATCTACATTTTTAGCAATTACACTTAGGCCATTAGACAAGCTGCTATCAATACTCAAATTACTGATCTCAATTCCTGAAATGCTACGCTTATCAACGCATATTTCAACTGCTGCGCGCCAATCCCATTCGTGATCAAAACCACCGCTGGTTTTGATACTACAATTTTCAACTACCGTTGTTCCGCTAAAATTATTATTGACACCTACTTCTTTGTTTTCCGTTGGAAAAGTTGTGCTGATAAGGATAGCAGCGCCTTGTGAAATATCACTAAATGAACAATCTTTTATCGCATTACTGTTGGCACCATAAATGGATGCTCCATTTGCCAGATAAGGTAACTGTGCGGTACAATGGCTCACAAGATTTTGTCCTGGTGAAAATCGTTGCGTAGTATAGATGGTTGGCCAAAAAGCAAAACAGTCATCTCCTGTCCCACGCGCGGTACAATTTTCAATAGTGTCCTTCGCCATCCCAACACAAAAATTAATTCCATCGGCTATTGTATTGCGCATACGGCAGCCTGTAATTTTAAGGTTGCTGGAGTTTTCGATCCACATCCCAACTTTTGTATGTTCGATCCAGATATTGGAAATGGTTGAATTTATTCCAAAAGATCCCACAACGCCATCGTTCTCTTCTTTATCGTTCCTGTAATTTAATTTACCATCAATAGCAAAATCGGCTATATGAATATTATCACCGTTTCCTTTTACCCTTACTCTTTTGCTTGCATCGGTATACAATTTTTCATCACCAACCAATTGAGAGTACCACATGCCTGCACCCTGGACTGTTATATTTGACGGCAGAATTATATCTCCTGTAATTTTAAAAGTCCCGACGGGTATCCAAACGATCTTTCCTGTTTCAATTGCTTTTTTGATACAATTTTTGAAGGCTTCGGAATAGTCAGAAGAATCATTTCCCTTAAAAATTTTATCTGTAATTGACAATGAATTAGCGGGAGCATTTATCGGTGGTGCCACATCTTCCAGATCAACAAGATCAAGTATGCAATAGCTGGCAAGATCACTTTTTTGATCTTTACGCTCTATCTTGATAATATCTCCTTTGGTTATTTTTAGATCCGGTATTCTTATCTCATCATAAAAATGCCTTGGCACTCCGGCACTTGAATCATTAGTGAATGGATATGTTCCATAAAGCCATGAATTACGTGATGATATTTTACGCTCTCGTATAAGCTTGCCATTTTTATAAATTGCCAATGTATTACTCAAGCCTGTCCCCTCTTTATTATCAGGAAGACTAAATCTTATCACCATGCTGTTGGCATTTGCCAAGGTGGTAAATTCAACAAATTGGCCCTTAGTATTAAGTCTTACACATCGTTGTCCTGATGACTCCGTTTCCACCTGGTAGGGATCATATCTTGGCCCCATAACAGTTCCAGTCGTATTCATATTCTCTGCTTCGTAAGTTATCCAGGGAATAATAGCCCCACATTTTTGTTGTGCCGAGCATAGTAAAGTGCTAAAAACTAAAATGATCAGCGTGTATTGGTGTTTCACATTCATGATTTTGATAAATTAAAAGGGTAAAAATAAAAATGGAAACTTTTAAGAAATTAAAAGCTTCCATTGGTGACCCCTCAGGGACTCGAACCCTGGACCTACTGATTAAGAGTCAGTATTTTGTCTTGGAATCTCTTTTTAAGCTTCTACCGTAAATAGTTTTATTGTAACAAACGTTGAGTTATTAATTCTAATTTTTATTCTGTTAATGATTTTGTTAATGGTGAAATTACTTAAGTTTATCAAATTGAGTGAGTTAATTTTAAATATGAATTCGTTAAACCTAATATTTGAAACTAAAAAGAGCTCAAATCTATCTTACAAATCCTAACTGGTATTATACAAATACAAGAAATTTTTTAAAAGTGTTACTGTAAATCATCTATCTAAACTACTACGTATAATGAGGTAGGTGGACAAGAAGTTTTTTAAACTACTGATTGATTGTTTCGAGCCATTGTGATTGAAATATTGCAATGGCTCTTTACTTTCTATATTAGATCTTATTAAAATAGTGTGTAAATATCATTTAAGTATTGATCTGTTGTTTTTCCTTAAATTCTAAAGAAAAACAGCTTTCTTATTATCCAATTTTTTATTGAATAGTTAGTTTCTTTAAAGGCATTCCATCAATACTTAGACTTGCTGTTGCCAAATCGTGCTTGTTATTTTTACATTATATAGTTCCTATAAACAATCTTGTTAGTAATATAACATTGAATAAATAATGTCTCAATAAGTTCGCTGCACATTGTATTTTTAGCTGAATATGTATTTCTAATTTAATTCATAACTTTAAACGTATGCCAAAGTAAAACTATCTCCAAAACTTCCCAATTACTCAATAGTAATGAAGTACAAAACAAATTATCAATTAACCTTAAAAAAACTAAAAATGAGAAAATTAAATTTAAAATTGGCCCTAATGCTTTTTGCCATATTTATTGGGACTTCGACAATAGCGCAAACATGGAATATAACGGGTAACGCTCTATCAGCTAATGGCATATTAGGTGGAACCAGCGGTAATTATGATATTCTTTTTCAAAGACAAGGAGTTTCATCAGGAATAATTTCGGTTTACAATACAGGGTTTGGATATGTGTCTTTAGTGCATAATAATCCTACGGGAGGAGGGTTAGGTAATACCGCTCACGGAGTAAGTACGCTAGCCAGCAATACCATTGGTTCCAATAATGTTGCTATAGGACATCAAGCACTCTATAGCAATACTCTATCAATTTATAATACCGCCGTAGGATGGGGTTCCCTGTATTATTTTAATCCTACTTCAACTAATACAGGTGGCAATACTGCTGTAGGTGCATCAGCTCTTGGATTAGATACGGTAGGAACTAATAATACAGCTATAGGACAATTAAGTTTATTTAATAATTTGGGCACTTCTAATACAGCTATAGGCTTTGAGAGTCTTGCTACAAATACATCGGGAACCTATAATACAGCTGTGGGAACTAGTGCGGATGTCTCAAGCGGTAGTTTAACCGGAGCGACAGCTATTGGAGCTCATGCACTTGTATCACAAAATTATAGTATAGCACTTGGGGGTGCAGTAGGATCTGGTTGGGCAACCAATGTTGGTATTGGAACAGCAACACCGCACAATAGTCTTGAAATAGTAAGTGCCACATCTGGAACATCTGGTTTAAGACTAACTAATTTAACCAGTGTAACAGCAACACCCCCAACTAGCAATGTACTAAGCTTAGACGCTAGTAATAATTTGATATTGGTAGCACCGACTACCATCCCAACAGGCCCAACTAATGGAAATTTTTGGGGTCTTACTGGTAATTCCGGAACTAACCCTACTACTAATTTTATTGGTACTACTGATAATGTAAATGTTATTTTTAAAGTGAATAATATACAATCCGGATTATTAGATAATGCAAATTTTAATACATCATGGGGTGTTACTGCTCTTAATCCTAGTAGTACAGGAGAACAGAATACAGTAATGGGATATGGAGCGCTTACAGCAAATACAACAGGAGGTAGTAATACGGCGATGGGGTATGGATCGCTTGTAACTAATACAAGTGGCTTTCAAAATATATCTATAGGTAGTTTTGCTTTGAGATACAATGTCGGAGGTGCTTACAATGTAGCCGTGGGGAGTGGAGCTCTTGATAATAATAATTCTGGTCAATATAATGTAGGTATTGGATTTGGTGCGGAGGGGGTTAATCAAACAGGAACTGATAACGTAGGTATTGGATCAGCCGCAGGCGTAAGTGTGGATGGCCTTACAAATACAGTAGCTATAGGTGCTGGAGCACAAGTTGGTATTAGTGATCAAATAATACTTGGTAATACAAGTGTTACGTCTATTAAAGCTGGAACTGGATATGTAATTTATTCAGATGGTAGATTTAAAAAGAATATAAAGCAAAATGTTCCGGGTCTTGCTTTTATAAAGCAGTTAAAGCCTGTAACTTATAATTATGATATCCATGGATTGAATAAACACATACAACCTAATGCTAAACCAGATAGTGGTGAATCGCAAAATATAAAAGAAGCGGGCATTAATGCCAAAGAAAAAATAGTGTACACTGGTTTTGTAGCGCAAGATGTAGAAACTGCTGCAAATAATATAGGATATGATTTCAGTGGTTTGTATAAGCCTCAGAATGATTTAGATACCTATGGCTTAAGCTATTCTGATTTTGTACCTTCTCTTGTTAAGGCTGATCAGGAACTATCGGAACAAAATGATTCTTTACAAAACACAGTAAATAATCTTCAACAACAGTTGAATGATATAAAAACTACTATTAATCAAATGCAGACTGCAATGAGTCAATGTTGCAATAGTTATTCATCGACAATGACTGCGGCAGCTAAACCACAATTGATTAGTGGAACTGATATTCCAAATTTGCAACAAAATACACCTAATCCATACAATGGTTCTACTGTGATTGGTTATCACCTTCCTCAATCAACAACCAATGCAGAAATTATAGTTACTGATCTTACTGGTAATGTGATAAGAAGTATTTCTCTTAATGGAACAGGAAATGGACAAATAACATTTTCTTCAGGTTCACTAGAAAGTGGAACTTATTTTTATACTTTGTTAGTTAATGGACAAAAAATTGATACAAAAGAAATGATAATTGCTAACTAAATCTGACTTTATATAAAATGAAATTAAAAAGGTTGCTTGAAAAGGCAACCTTTTTAATTATTATTTAGCATTTTAGTTACTGATTTTTGTTTTTATAATAATTATCCATAATTGTTTGTTCACTGTTTTCTAAATATGTTTTGTAATTAGATAAAGTACCTATAATTAATCGATAAATATTTTCATCAGTTAAATCAAGATTATTTGTTTTGTGCAAGTAATTATTTATTTGATCTTCCATTTGTGTAACAAAGTCGGGATCATATTTTTTTATACTAGTCAGCAATCCAGAAATATCATCAATAAGCGCGTTTTTATTGCTTAGATTATTATTGTACAACTGTTGTTTATACATTCCTACTGCCACCATAGCATTAACTGGGTTAGTTTCTACATATGGTGAAAACTCTACTGATGAATTATTGCTTGGCCTACTAAAACCAACTTTTGTAGAAGCTCTGGTATTTGGATCATATTGATAATAATCTGTTTGAGAAAAAGCATTTGTACTAAACAGTAGCATTGGAATAAATAGTATGTTTTTCATAGTTATTTAGTTTATAGTATAGGAGATTTGGCAAGTAGAATCAGCCAAGTAAGGATTGATAAAAGTTTGAGTTTTTACAACTGAATTATTAACTAAGATTGATAAAGTTGCAGTATCATTTTGTGTAACAAGTAGAACCAAGTTAGCAGAAAAAGGTGTTGTTACCGGAATGGTTATATTCCACTGAAGTGAAGGTCCACTAGAGAATCCTAGATTATATCTATCGGCAGTATAATAGGAACCAGTAGCATATTGTTGACTTGTATTTATCTGATATTTTACCACTGTAGAATTATTGCCAGATGAAGATGCACTTGATTTTTTACAAGAGAATAAAATAATAGTTAGTACGGAAAGGATTAATAGATTTTTCATAAAAGTGTTTTTGTGCTTACTCTTTTAATACAGTTTTCGGCTTACCTGTTAATGCAAGATAAAAAATATAATGACTTATTCGTCATTGTTGACTTTAATTAATAATTGGAATTTGTACCCATTACAATGGGACAGATCAGAGATAAAATTCTTTTAGAAACAATTACCAAGAAATTGAAGGCTTTGCGGCTAGCTAAAGGGGTGAGTCAAGAAGAAATTTATAATGAGATCGATATCCACATTGGCCGTATAGAATCCCAAAAAGTAAATATTACTGTTAGCACTCTTTCCAAATTGTGTGATTACTTCGAAATATCACTTGAGACTTTCTTTAAGGAAATCAAAAAATAGGCTAATTAAAAGTAGTATTAATTAGCCTGTATCTACTTAAGAAGTTGCCTTTTTATTTTCTTCATTTAAAATAGTATGAGAGAATTGATTAAGGGGCTATAGACATTTCCTCCCACATTTTAATTGAAGACATTAGTTCTGTAAAAATACGAGAATATTTAATAAGTGTTGTCGCTAATTTATCTTGCATATCTCTATTGTAATGGATTCTTTTAGAATCATTTTTATACTTCATAAATGTTACGATTCCAGTTTTTGCATAGTCTTTAACTTCAGGATCACCATTAACAAGAAGGTAATGAGCAAAAATATTCCTTTGCTCTATAAGAAAGGTAATATCTTTAAAATAGTCTGGATTATCATTTTTGAATTTTGTATTATACTTTTCAATCGTTAGCCTAAATATTTGTAATTTCTCTGCAAACGCTATTCTTTCTGTGAATACCCAGTCGGTTAGATTCTCTCGACATTGCTTGTCTTTTGCAAAGATGTAAGACAAATAGAAATCAATAAATCTTTCAATTAAAACAATTTCTCCAATCGTAGTTCCACGTATCATATGGACAAAGTCCATTAAAGCTCTAAAATCTTTTTCAGTATCGTAAGTCATAGGGCATAAGTTTTAACTAAGATAAGTAAAATAAAAAAGCCATAGTAGAAACTACAGCTTTTTAAAGTATTTAAAGAATTCCTTCATCAGCAAAGCTTAAATATGCTTCATTTGTGATTATCAAATGATCAAGTAGAGAAATATCCATAAAGTCACAAGCTTCTTTTATTCTCTTAGTTAATTCCTGATCTGAAATAGATGGCTTAGTATTTCCTGAAGGATGGTTGTGGGCTAAGATAATACCTGTAGCGAGGATTTTTAGAGCCACAGATAGAACTATCCTAACATCAACGGTGGTGCTGGAAATGCCTCCGAGAGAAACCTTATAGCCACCAATAACTTTGTTGGCTCTGTTCAGATAAAGAACAACAAATTGCTCCTGCAATTCTATGGTGTTTTCAGGGAAGAATTACATCAAAATATTATAAGCATCATTTGATGTGTTTATGATCTGCTTTGTTCTTTTGATAGGCTTGTATTTAACTGTAATCTCATTTGCTTTTAATACTGGTTTCATAATTTGAATTTTAAGTGTGATAGATTTTAGTATAGGCTGTGTCCTTCATTTAGCTTCAAAAGCTGCACACCATGATAAATGATAATTGCATATTCCAAAGCAGAGTAATGATTAAATGCTCCTGTGCAATTATTGTTTAGCATGGTGCTTTTCTGCCACCTACCTGCCATGCCTTTGGATGGGGCAAATAGTAAAGCAGCGATTAGCTGCGATATTTGCACAGTGGAAGTTTCCTGTTTAGCATGCGTAGCATAGGTGTAGGTTTTGTGAAAGGAAACTGTAACGCAGACAAAGGCCATAAAGGTGGCAGACATAAAGGAAGTGAGCAATTTTTTTCGTGCTGATTCATATTTCCTTATAATTTTAATAATCAGCTCGAAAAAAGTATTGCGAGAAGCAGATTTACGAAGGGAAGGCAAAACTGTGACAAATACTGTAGTTAGGGTTTGTGGGTGGGTATTTGGCAAAGTTTTTCCAGATAAAGCGTAAATACTGCTTACCTATTTACCTCAGAGTGGTATGAGTCAAAAAGGTAATTCCGAAATAGTAGATCCTTTCGTCTTTAAATTGAAATGAAGATAGTTTCCTGTACTAAGTTGATACACTACTATAGATGCGTTACATGAAATACAGAAGTAATGGCGATAATAAAGGCGCTTAGCTGTTTTTAAAAAGCCATAATTAATGAACCTTGGTCTTTTCATAATTTATTTTAGACCTTAGGTAAGGGTATAGATACACCGCCAATTCATTGGTCGGGGGATCAAGGAGAAGTAGCCTTGTATTTCTTACATATAAAAGTGAGTCAGAAAATTTTTTGAAGGAGAGTACTAAAAATTGTGAATAATCATTTTGATTATGATAATTAACTTTTTTAGTTAAAGTATTTTTTTTACACAAAAAAATGATTAATGCTATAAAAAGATATCATGTTATTGATTCTCATAGTCATTATAATTATAAAAAATAGAGCTCAATGTTAGGTAACCCGTCTTTTCACATTTGTAGTGAATTTGTTTAACAATTATTATTAAAAGCTATAACTTTTTTAGTTAAGCAATTTTCTAAAAAAAAACAGCATAATCCATTGTTATTCCATTAGTTATTTATATATTTGTATCCTAATATAAGACCCAAAACGAGGTAAAAGTACCCATTAAACCTACCTTAAAACACAACCCATCCAACAAGCAAAATACCTTTAGAATTTTTGAATACAATCATTCTTAACTTTCAACGATTAGCTAATTCCGATGAATAAAAATCAATCGCTTTAAAAGTATTATTTCACTCAATTCCTCCAAGGTTTTTTTCCATTTTTATCCTTCAGTGTCATGTTACAAACTGATTAATAAAAGTGAAGATGTAAAGCAACTGAATGAAGTTGATTCAAACCGTGATCATTCAGCTATAGAAATCATCTCAATCTAGCACTGACTTAAAGGTGTCAACTAGTACCTGCACAACAAAGGTTACACAAATGATTATCTCACGCTATTATTAGTATTCAACTCAAAGAGTAGCCTTTGTAAAAAGAGGTTGAATATGAGGGGACGTGGAGCTTTAGAATCTTGAGCAGAAAGTTAACATGTATAACAGCTTTCTGAATTTCTGCAAAATTTTGTTTTTTCTATTTCAAGCCCAAAAAAGCTAGAAGATAAAACAAAGCCTGTGCAGGGGAAAACCTTGATATATCATAAAAGAAAACAAAAAATAAAATGACTATTGAAATTTGGAAACACATAAGCGGATATGAAGGATTATATGAAATAAGCAATACAGGTTTAGTTAGAAGTATAAAAAAACACTATGTCTTAAAACAAAGAATTGGATGGGGCGGCTATATATCAGTTGCCCTTCACAAAAACGGAATATCAAATACCAAACATCTTCATAGATTAATAGCCATTAATTTTATAGTAAACCCTGATGAGAAATGTTGTGTGAATCATATTAATGGTAATAGGCTCGATAACTCTTTAAATAACTTAGAGTGGGTTACTCACTCCGAAAATATACAACATGCATATAAGATCGGTCTTTGTAATATTGATAACAAAAAATTATCAGTTGAAGATATTTGCACAGGAAAGAAATTTCCGAGTGTAAAAAAAGCAGCGGATTTTTATTCTATACCTTATAGCACTTGCAAAAATTATCTTAATGGCACTAGAAATAATCCTACCTGCTTGAGATTAACTGAATCTTTGCAAGTTGCAGCTTAAGCAAATTTATTGGCCAATTTTTTAATTTTTTCTTGCTGTCTATCCTTTTCTCCTATTGCATAATACCTTAAAGTTACATTAGTAGATGTATGGCTATTGTGTGAAGCTGCGGCTTGTATATCTAGTAGCTCGGCAGTTTCATCAGTATTAAGATGTTTTAAACTATAAAAGTCAGCTTTTATACCAAGAGGCTTTTTAACTATTCTGTACCATCTTTTAGTTATTTGATCGGGTCTTATTTTAATTAAGCCTGGCTTTAATTCAACACTAAAAATATATTCTTCATCTGTTCTATCATTCAACAATTCTTTCCAAAGAGGTAAAACAGTGTCTTTTATTGAGCGGTACAACTCTATTCTTTGCCCCTTCAAAACAAGGTATTTACATCTTTGATTTACTAAATCAATATCTTTTACTTTAACATTCATTAGTTCAGTTATTCTTGATCCTGAATGATAAAAAATCTGTAGAAATCGCCAGAAATTGTAATAATTGCTTTTTAAGTGGTCATTTACAATGATTCGTTCATTAATAGATAACACTTTGCGAACCTTGATTATTTCCTTCCGTTTTCTGAGTCCATTAACCGGATTGAATTCGAGATCAATAAATTCCATTAACTCATTGAATAAAATCATCAGATAGGAACGATACTTATTATGCGATCCATCGCTCCACCGTTTACTATTTTGCCCACATCTTTCAAGTAATAACTTTAAATGTTGCCGTTTAATTTGGTTTATGGGAATAGTTGCCATTTCTAATTGTTTTGCGGCGATAATCACATGTTTAATGCAATTACTAATGCTTTGTTTAGTTTTTGCACTGCATTGTTTTTTATTTAAGGCAAATTCTAACGCAGATAAAAAAGAAAAAGATTCTGAAATACCCCCATTGATTATATCTGGCAAAATAAATTCCTTAGTAATAGGATTATACCCTTTATTTAAAAGAGTATGCATTTCATTATCAATAAGAACCTTTGTAGCTTGCTGCCTACTGCTTAAGTCTTTAAATTTATTCATTCCTTTAATTACTCGCAACATGCCATTCGGGAACTTATCTATAAATCGAGGGTCATAAAATCTGTAATGGATATACCAATCTTTTTTAATGGAGGCTTTATTGATATCCCAATTTTTAGGATGGACAGAAATTTTGCTACATGAGCAACGATTTTGTAATTTAATCATGGCGTAGTTAACGATTTAGTTAACGTTTGATAAAATGCCACTAGAAAGAAGAAGAGAAAAAAGAAGGAAACCTCTGCTAAACAAAGGTTTCCTAGTGACCCCTCAGGGACTCGAACCCTGGACCTACTGATTAAGAGTCAGTAGCTCTAACCAGCTGAGCTAAGGAGTCGTAAAGGCGGCAAAGCTATCGAATATTTTAAAATGTTACAGGACTATTTTTGCACATTACAATTAACCAATTAATACTTATTATGGTAAGCAACTAATTTGTTTGCAAGAACGATTTACGTTTACATTTGTAAATACATTAAATAAAACAACAATGAAAAAGATCGTCGTAACACTATTAGTAGCCGTAGCAATCATAAACGCTGCAGCAGCACAAACATTTACATTAAAGAGTAATGATCTAGGCGGACAAATGACCAACAAACAATTTGCCAATGGCTTTGGTTGTACCGGTGGAAATACGTCTCCGGAATTGCATTGGGAAAACGCACCCGCAGGAACACAGGCTTTTGCAGTAACCATGTATGATAAAGATGCACCAACAGGAAGTGGCTTTTGGCATTGGGTAGTCTATAATATCCCTGCTAATGTACTATCATTAAAAGCAGATGCCGGTAATTTCTCCGGTAAAAATTTGCCTGATAGCGCAGTGAACGGAGGTAATGATGGAAATGCTCCGGGTTTTATTGGTGCTTGCCCTCCTGTAGGTGATGGCCCACATCAATATTTGATCACTGTGTATGCGCTTAAATCAAAATTGAAATTAGATAAGAATGCATCTGCAGCATACATTGGCTTCATGATCCATTTCAATGCACTTGACCAGGCTTCTATTGTTGCTTATGGTAAAAGATAATTGACAAAATATTTTTAATAAAAAAGACTGTAGTTTTTATCTACAGTCTTTTTACATTTATAGCATTAGTCATTAACTCTTCGGCTTAAATTTTTCAACCTTATTACTGATCGCTGGAACTGTTTTAAGATAAGTGTAAATAGCTGCAAGATCTTTATCAGTCATACCCGCGTACGCCGTCCAAGGCATTATCGTTTGCATTTCGCCCGGTTGTAATTTTCTATGTGCTGTTGCGCTATCGCGGTATTGTTTGAATTGATTGATAAATGCATCCCTGCCCCAAAAGCCGATGCCAGTTTCTTCATCAGGAGTTATGTTGGCTGAATAAATTGTTCCGGTAGGTAATTGAAAAGCCCTTCCTCCAGAGATGAATTTAGTTTCATCATATTTCCCTTTTTCAAAAGGCGTATGGCAATCATGACAAGCGGCTGCAGTGAAAAGATATTTCCCATAAGCAAGGCTATCATCCGGTGAAGGAATTGTTGTTAAAGCTGCCTTCTGGGGAATAGTATTGATAATAATATTCATAGGAAAATTTGAATGCGGCGGAAGTACGGTATCGTTGATCGCCGGCAATGTTCTTAAATATGCGATCACATCTTCAATATCATTCTTATCTAATTTTCCATAAGATTGATAGGGCATTACAGGAAACATGGCATGTCCATCACGTCCTACACCTGTAGTAATTGCCCTGAACACTTCACCATCTGTCCAGCTACCAATACCGGCTGGTGTAATATTAGCAGCAAAATATGTTCCAGGAAAACCCATTGTGGTATCAAATTTTTCTCCGCCCTGGCCCATTGTTCCAGGAATAAGCGGCGCAGCAAATTCGTCATCATTTCTTTCACTATGGCAATCCACACAAGCCAGTACATGATTGGCCAGGTAATCGCCTCTTTCGATATTTTCCGGCGTGCTAATTACTTTTATGTCAGGAGCTAAGCCAACATTCGGTAATGATATTTTCACATACGATACAAGTACCGCTGCTGCAACTATTATAAGTAAAATAAGAATGCCAATAACTTTGATGACTTTTTTCATTTGATAGGCTTTGTTAGGTTTGGCTAAAATAGGGATTAGTTTTTACTTTTACATACCAGAACCCAGCTACAGCTATGATTGTGAAGATTATCTGAATAAAATATTTTTATTATCTTTATAACAATCATATTTCTTAATCGTCAACCAAACTCCCTTACCATGAAAAATTTACTTATTTTTTGCAGTGTATTATTTTTAATTACTATTTTTTCTTGTAGTAAAAGTTCTGCTCCCGCGCCTTATTATCCATACAATTGTAATGGCCTTGGCGCTACTAACGGACCACATGGATCATATTTAAGAGATACAGTAAACGGCGTAGTTGATTCTTTTGTTACTGCAACTACAACTGATAGTGTATATGGACTTACCAATAAATTAGCACATACTATTGAGATAGGATCATTTGATACTGCGGTTACCCGCTACGTTGATATATTATTTGATACAACTAATATTGCAGTCAACAGCCAACAACCTTTATTGCGCTTCGAATCTTCATTGATAAATGATTCGCTGGCAATTACAACACCAATATTTATACATATCACTCAATATAAAGATACAGGTCATATTATCAGTGGTTATTTCTCGGGCATATTTACAGGAAAACCACCGGCAAGCACGGCATACACTGTAAAGGCAAGTTTTAGAACAAGACTACGTGCTGAATAAAATTTTCAATAAAAAACTCCAATAATGATTATTGGAGTTTTTTATTGAAATCAATAGTACTATTTCTTTATAAATTTTTGTCTTTTCATTTCAGCATGCACAGCATCGCATACATCTTCGAATAATGGTACGCGCCCTCCCGGATCAGTTGTTGCAGTATTGGCAGAAAATACTAATTTATTTGACAGCAGCGAATAAGCATTTACTTGCACACGCCAGGTTCTTTCTGTTTTTACATAACCTGGTGACCCTGGGTAATAGCCAACGCCTCCCCATCCATAGCCCCAATAACCTCCCCAGGTTGAATAATAACCAGGCATTGTGCCGGGAACATAATATTGACTTGCATCCATGCCTACTTGTTTCATTACAACAATGCCATCAAAACCAAGGTCTTTCAACCTTTGCGTTTCTCCTTTTGTATCACTGACCAATGAATCGCCAAAAATTAAATACGATTGGGTGGCTGTGCCCGGATATAATGAGGACATATAATCTTCAACTTGCCTGCGCACATTTTGGTCATGCAATAAAGCTGCGACAACGATCTTATGTAATCTTGGGTTAATTGTTACATTCGGATCCCGCCAGGTATTAATGATCTGTGTTGGCGAACTGCAGGCAAGCAGAAAACTGCATGCGATAAATGCAAAAAGAATTTTCTTTTTCATAGTTTTAAAATTGTTTTAGATTGTATAGCATTATGAGATTGTAGGATAAGGCCATACTGAAATTAATACTTTTTTTGGACTTGCTTAAAGTTAATAGTTACATAATACACTTGCTTTACAAGATATTTTATACCTACATTTATTATGCCGATTTGGCCTGACCTTTATAAAACATGACCAAAACTAAATACCATTACTTCATTATCAATAAACCATACAATATGGTGTCGCAATTTGTGAGCACGCATGACGTAGGTTTATTGGGTGATCTGACATATGATTTTCCTGAAGGAACGCATGCCATCGGAAGATTAGATAATAATTCTGAAGGATTGCTTATCCTGACAACAAATAAAAAAGTAACAAAGCTATTATTTAGTAGTGTGATTGCGCATAAAAGAACTTATTTAGTGCAGGTTAAAAAAGAAGTATCGCCAGAAAGTTTGCAAAAGTTACAGACTGGTGTGTCTATTTTTGTAAAAGGCGCTGTCGATTATATCACCACTCCCTGTGATGTGGAAATAGTCTCAAAGCCAACTGATCTGTTTGAATTACCGGAAGAGAAAATAATATACGGTCAACATACCTGGTTACTGATGACCTTAACGGAAGGAAAATTTCACCAGGTAAGAAAAATGGTGGATGCAGTCGGACATCGTTGCATACGTTTAATAAGAGTTTCAATTGAAGACCTTTTATTAGGCGATCTACAACCGGGTTGTGTACAAGAATTGGAGGAAGAAGATTTTTTTAGGAGACTGAAAATTGCTGACTGGAAATAAATTTATGAAATTATACTTCACTGTAACTACTGACCTAACTTATGACCAGCGTATGATACGTATCTGTACTTCATTGGCACAAAATGGTTATGCTGTAGTATTGGTAGGTAGAAAACTTAGTAACTCCTTACCCATCACTAAACAGCCTTTTAAGCAAAAAAGGATCCGCTGCTTTTTTGAAAAAGGCAAACTGTTTTATGCTGAATATAATTTTCGTCTTTTTTTTTACCTGCTTTTTAAAAAGATAGATTGCATCTGTGCTGTTGATCTTGATACGATCCTACCCTGCTATTTTATCTCAACCATAAAAAAAACACATTGCGTATATGATGCGCATGAATTGTTTTGTGAGATGAAAGAAATTGTTACACGCCCGGCTATTTACAAAGTATGGAAAAAAATAGAAAATTTTACAGTCCCTAAATTCAAAGCGGGGTATACGGTCAACCAACCGATTGCTGATGAATTCACAAAAATGTATGGCGTACAATATAAAATCATTCGGAATATTGCCTTGCTAACAGAGCTTATTCATCTACCCAAAACAGAAAAATTTATTTTATACCAGGGCGCGGTGAATGAAGGCAGAAGCTTTGAAACGCTGATTCCTGCGATGCAAAACGTTCCCTGTACATTACTGATCTGTGGCGATGGAAATTTTATGCAACAGGCTATTCAATTGGTAAAAAAATATCAGGTAGAAGATAAAGTTTTATTTAAAGGCAAAGTAGCGCCTGATAAATTAAGAGTTATAACACAACAAGCATTCCTTGGTGTTACCTTGTTTGAAAATAATGGATTAAGCAATTACTATTCTTTAGCTAACAGGTTCTTTGATTATATACAAGCTGGCATCCCTCAGCTTTGTGTTGATTATCCTGTTTACCATGAAATAAATGAGGCGAACCCTGTAGCTTTATTAGTAAAAGATATTAGTGCTGAAAATATTGCCACGCAATTAAATATTTTATTAGATGATGGCACACTATATGATACGCTTCAACAAAATTGTTTAAAAGCAAGAACAATCTTTAATTGGCAGCAAGAAGAAAAAAAACTACTCACCTTTTATAAAGAATTATTTTTAAACAATGCCTGAAAAACATTTACATATTGTAAGTCTTGATGTTCCCTTGCCTGCTGATTATGGTGGAATGATCGATGTCTTTTATAAAATAAAAGCTTTGCATCATCAGGGAATAAAGATCCATCTGCATTGCTTTACAAAAGGTAGAAAGCCTGCTGAAGAATTAAATAAATATTGCATTGAAGTAAATTATTACGAACGCAAAGAAAACCTGAAAGGTTTCTCTTTGTTACTGCCCTACATTGTTGGTTCAAGAAAAAGCGACAAGCTGTTGGCTAATCTACAAAAAGATACTTATCCCATTTTGTTAGAAGGCATCCATTGCACGTATCACTTACAGCTTGATAAATTAAAAGCCAGACAGGTGATCGTTCGCTTGCACAATGTTGAATTTAAATATTATCACAATCTTGCAAAAAATGAACACAGTACTTTTAAAAGATTTTATTTTTTGCATGAAAGCAAACTGCTTAAATTATACGAGAAGAAATTGGCGAATAGCGGGTTAATAATGGCCATCAGTAAGCAGGATGTGGAATTATACCAACAATTATTTGATGCAAAGCAGATCCATTTTTTACCGGCATTTATACCTTACACTACTGTTACCAGCAAAAAAGGAATGGGAGAATACTGTTTGTACCAAGGTAATTTATCTATCAGTGAAAATGAAGAAGTTGTTATTTGGTTATTAGAAAATGTATTCAATGATCTATCAATTCCTCTTATTATTGCGGGTGCAAATCCTTCGAACAAATTATACCTTGCGGTAGAAAAATATAAAAACGTTTCATTGGTTGCCAACCCTTCAGATACGAAGATGCAAGAATTGATCGCTGACGCACAAATAAACGTACTACCTTCTTTTAACAGAACAGGTGTGAAATTGAAATTATTGAATGCTTTATTTAACGGAAGGCATTGCTTGTCAAACAGGGCAGGAATGATTGGCAGTGGTGTAGAACACTTTTGTACAGTTGCAGAAACTGCCAATGAATTTAAAGTTGCTATCAATTATTTATTTCAACTTGATTTTGCACATTTAGAATTACAACAGCGTCAAAATATATTGAAGTATTATAACAATGAATTAAATGCGCAGCAGCTTATCTCATGGATACATTAGCAACACTGGCATTATCAATCACTTTATTATTTTCGGTCTTGATAGTTCTTGCAGGAAATTTATTGATCACCCGGTAATCGTGTGTAGCCATAATAATTGCAGTACCATAATCTTTACAGATATGAAATAACAATTGCATGATCTCATCACTTGTTTCAGGATCGAGGTTTCCTGTGGGTTCATCCGCCAATAATAATTTGGGAGAGTTTAGTAAGGCTCTTGCGATATCAACACGTTGTTGTTCACCACCACTCAATACAAAAGGCATTTTAAACCCTTTTGATTTCAATCCCACTTTATCCAATACATCGGCTATTTTTTCATCCATTAATTTCTCATCTTTCCAACCAGTAGCACGCAACACGAATTTTAAATTATCATTTACGTTACGGTCTGTCAATAATTGAAAATCCTGAAATACCACGCCAAGGTTACGGCGCAGGAATGGAACTTTTTTCCAATTCAATTGTCTTAAATTATATCCTACAACCCAGCCTTCGCCTTCAGTTAATTCAAGATCACCATACAATGTTTTTAACAAACTACTTTTACCCGTACCTGTTTTACCAACCAGGTAAACAAATTCTGCTTTATCAATAGAGATATTTACATCGCCCAAAATAAGGCTGTTACTCTGGTAAATATTTACATTCTTTAATTCTATGATTGATTGAGCCATTTCAGTTGTTATTTTTATGCTGTTGCAAATTTAACCTTTGTTAGACTAATAAACAATTGCTTCATTTTTTAGTTGGATCAGCAATTCTTTTTTAACACTTTCTTCTACCCTACCAATGATCTGTGCATCGATATTAAAGCCTTTGGCAGCCGCTATCATTGTTTCAGCATCTTTGGCATCACAGTAAATTTCAAGGCGACAGCCCATATTAAACACTTCGTACATTTCCCTGTTATTAGAGCCGCTGTTCTTTTGTATGATATCAAAAATAACAGGTGGTTCAAACAGGTTATCTTTTACAACACGAACTGTGCCGGGAATATATTTCATGCACTTTGTTTGTCCGCCGCCGCTGCAATGAATTACACCATGCAATTTATCGAAATGATTTTCCAGTAATTCACGCATTACCGGAGCATAGGTTCTTGTAGGACTTAATAATAATTTACCAATAGTTATTCCTGTATGCCCTTTTACTTCAACCGTATCCGTTAATTTATGCTGACCAATATATACTACGTCTTCTGGCAATCCGGTATTATAGCTTTCTTTAAAATTATCAGCGTAATATTTACTTAATACATCGTGCCTTGCACTTGTCAACCCGTTACTTCCTAACCCACTGTTATAAGTTGTTTCATATGTCGATTGTCCGTAACTCGCAAAACCTACAATTACGTCGCCTGCTTTGATCATTTCATTGCTGATGATCTTATTCTTTGGCCAGCGGCTTGTCATGGTACCATTAACAGCAATTGTACGCACCACATCCCCCACATCCGCCGTTTCACCACCTAAATAATGAATATTGACACCAAAGCTTTTTAATTCATCAAATAATTGTTGAGAACCGTTGATCACCTGTGATAATACTTCGCCCGGGATAATAGTTTTATTTCTATCTATAGTTGAGTTAAAAACGATATTATCATAAATACCTACACATAAAAGATCGTCTAAGTTCATTACGATCGCATCTTGTGCAATACCTTTCCAAACAGTTACATCACCGGTTTCTTTCCAATATAAATAAGCAAGGATACTTTTAGTGCCGGCGCCATCTGCATGCATTACGCTTACATAATTGTCATCGTCCCCGAAATAATCGGGATAAACCTTACAAAAAGCATGAGGAAACAACCCCTGATCTAAATGTTGTACGGCAGCGTGAACCTCTTCTTTTTGGGCTGAAACCCCTCTCTTGCTATAAAGACTCATATTTTAATTTGTAGTGCAAAACTAAATTTCAATTCCCAATAAACCATTTTCAATTATCAACTACATTTGCACCATCAAAAATGACGGTTTACAATAATATAGAACAACTCCCTGCTTTTAAAAATGCCATTATAACCATTGGCACGTTTGACGGCGTACATACTGGCCATCAGCAAATTATACAGCTAATGAAGCAGGAAGCGGCCAAAGTTAAGGGAGAAACGGTGATTATCACCTTTCATCCACACCCACGGATGGTGGTAGCCTCTCATAAGCCTACTATTCAGCTTTTAGATACCCTGGAGGAGAAAATACTGCTTTTGCAGGATCAGGGTTTGGATAACCTGGTGATTGTTCCATTTACGGCAGAATTTGGCAACCAGACCGCCGAGGAGTATATAGCAGATTTTTTAGTAAAAAGATTTCATCCCCATACCATTGTTATCGGCCACGATCATCACTTTGGCAAGGGCCGTTTAGGAGATTATGCCTTATTAGAACAAAAAGGCCTTGAATTCAAGTATAAAGTAGTTGAAATTCCCGCACATATGTTAGAAGATGTAACGATAAGCTCCACTAAAATAAGAGAATCGGTCTTAAATGGAGATATCGCGACAGCAAGTAAATATTTAGGTTATCCTTATTTTTTCAGCGGCAAAGTTATCGAAGGAAATAAATTAGGGAGAACAATTGGTTACCCGACCGCGAATCTACATATTGAAAATGAACATAAATTAGTACCGGGCAATGGCGTGTATGCAGTAGAAATAAAAATTGCGCATTCTTTGAAAAATCCTAAACCGTCTGCCTTACACCGCTCCTTAAGAGGTATGATGAATATCGGTGTTCGCCCAACTGTTGATGGGAATAAAAAAACGATCGAAGTGAATATTTTTGATTTTGATGAAGATATTTATGGACAGACCTTAACCATCACATTAAAGAAATACCTGCGCAGCGAACAAAAATTTAGTGGATTAGATACTTTGAAAGACCAATTAGCAAAAGATAAGCTAGCTGCAGTCGCTGCATTAGGATAGTTTAATTTCATTATCATTACATTTAACTACTGATCTTTTTGAAAACTATACGCATCAATTTATATGAAAAAAAATAGCAGGATAACCATTTTAGACAGTTTCCGTTTCATTGCTATTGTAAGTGTTGTACTTTTTCATTATTACTCTCGCTGGGATTCAAAAGAAAACAAAATCAGTTTGTATCCATATGACAATAAGTATGACTTTTTTAGTTATGGATATTTAGGTGTGGAGTTCTTTTTTATAATATCCGGGTTTGTCATTGCTTACACATTATATTCAACAGATACTATTCAGGATTTTTGGAAGAAAAGATTACTACGACTCCTGCCACCAATAATTATTTGTTCATTTATCACCTTAATTTTCTGTCTATTGTTTGACACCAACAATATTTTCCCAAACGCACACAGTATTAAAAATTTTATTGTTAGTCTTACCTTTTTAAATCCAGTACTTATTAATAAATTTTTCCCATCCTTAGATCTAAATTATTTAAACGGAAGTTATTGGTCATTATGGCCGGAAATACAATTCTATTTTATAGCAAGCCTGATTTATTTTTATAAGCCCGAAAGGTTTTTGATAAATTTTTCAATTGTATCAATTGTATTATTTCTATTGTTTTGGTTTGAAGGAAACTTACATGGCACTAACGTATTCCGAATTCAGGAGCGATCTTTTTATGTACAGCAAGTAGAGTTTACCATCAAAGCATTTACTATCACTCAATATAGTTTGTGGTTTTTAATGGGTGTACTCTTTTTTAAAATATATACCAAAGAATATGATAAATATACTATTGTCATACTAGCTAGTGTCGGCATATTATTATTAAAATATTATTCGTCAGATTGGAGTGTAAGAGCAATATCCTTGCTAATGATCATTGCATTTGGGATATTTAGTTGTTACCCGTTTCTTTTAAATTGGTTAAACAATAAGCTTATGATCAATATAGGCATAGCTTCCTATACTTTATATCTTATTCATCAGGAAATAGGCGTTCTGTTGATCAATAAATTCGCTGGAAATTTTGGAAGATTTGATTTTGTACTACCTATAATAATACTAATAGTATTTATATTATTTTCTCTGGCTAGTTACCGGTTCATAGAAAAGCCGATCAATATATTCTTTAAGAAAAAGGTATTGCCAAAATCTTTATAATTTACAGCATCATTTTTACTACTAATTCTTTTAATAAAGATGCATCGCTTGTGCCTGTATCGTTAACACCCACACTTTTTAAATTGTATTGGTGTAATAAAAGTAATGCCTGCTCCACTCCACTATAAGAATATATTTTTGCCGTTTCAATGGCTTGTTTGGCTGCAAAAGGGTTATTATAAAACAATGCTTTTACCCCGGCTTCGCTTCTATCTACCATACCAAACATGGCATATATTTTACTAAAATAACCGTACAATGCAGGCAGGATAAGCTGTATCGGCGCGGCTTTTGGATTGCTTTCGAAATATTGAATGATGCGTATTGCCTTTGCCAGGTTTTTTTTTCCCAGTGCCTCTTGTAATTCAAATACATTATACTCTTTACTTACACCAACATATTTTTCAATATCATCTTCGGTAATATTCTTTTTCGCTCCAAGATTGACTACGATCTTATCGATCTCGTTGGCAATACGGCTTAAGTCATTCCCTATATGTTCTGCTAATAATATAACCGCTTTTTGCGAAGCTGCAAATCCCTGCGATTTAATATACTCATCTACCCACTCAACTAATTTATATTCCTTTATTTTTTCTGAAGTAAATATCTCTCCGGCCTTCTTGATCGATTTGTATAATGACTTTCTTTTGTCAAGCGTTTTTTCTTTGTGGCTGACAACAAAAATTGTAGAGCTTAAAGGATTATCCATATAACCTTCCAGCTTTTCGAGATCGCGCATTTGTTGTGCTTCTTTCAATAACACCACTTGCTTCTCCGCAAACATCGGATAACGCCTGCAGGCATTGATCACTTCGCTCCAGACAGCATCCTTACCATAAAAAACAGTTAGGTTAAAACTGGCCTCGCTTTCTGGCAATATTTTATGCTCAGCATAGTTGATTGCCTGGTCAATGAAATAATCTTCCTCGCCTTCTAACCAATATACCGGTTTGAAAGCCTTCTTTTTCCAATCACTGATAATTTTATCTGCAGACATAGTTGTAGAGTGTAAAAATAATGCAATCAGTTTGTTTGAATGAAAAATTAGGAATGAAGAATTTATTTTGGTCGTGAAGATTTATTGTAAAAAGAGCCTTGCAATTATGCAAGGCTCAAATTCTTAATTCCTACTTATCAATTCTTAATTAATTTAAGCTTCTAAAATCAACCGGAACCAATTTACTTACACCCGGCTCCTGCATTGTTACACCATATATAACATCAACCGCGCTCATCGTCATTTTATTATGTGTTACGATGATGAACTGAGAGTTTTGACTGAACTGCTTGATCATATTGGTAAATTTACCAACATTGGCATCATCCAGCGGTGCATCAACCTCATCCAGGATACAGAATGGTGCTGGTTTAATTAGATAGATAGAGAACAATAAAGCTGTTGCCGTTAATGTTTTTTCTCCTCCACTTAACTGGCCAATACTGCTTGGGCGTTTACCTTTTGGCTTAGCGACGATATCGATACCGGTTTCAGCTAAATTTTCAGGATCTACCAATACCATGTCAGCGGTATCATCTTCTGTAAATAAAGCTTTAAATACCTTTTGGAAATTCTCTCTTACTTTATTGAAAGTATCAAGGAATTGTTGGTTTGCCGTTGCTTCTACTTCCTGGATCGTTAGCATTAAACTATCTTTCGCAGTAACAAGGTCATTCTTTTGTTCCATGATGAACTCGTACCGCTTTTTCATTTCCGTATACGCTTCAATCGCTGTTGGATTGATCTCTCCGATATTTTCTAAACGCTTGCGCATTTTTTCGTTGCTTGACTGCAATTCTTCTAAAGGGGTATCACCTGTTCTTGCTTCATCAATGATGGCATCCAAATCGATCTTGAACTCAACGTTCAACCTTTCTTTCATTCCTGCCAATTGCAATTTCAATTCAGATAATTTATCCTTTATCTCATTCAATATATGATCGATACCTTCTTTAGACTTTTGCTTGTGGCGAAGTTCGCTTTCTTTCTCAGATAAAATATTACGGATATTATAATAAGCCTGATCAGCTTCATTCAATTTCAATTCTTCCGCTTCTTTATTTTGTAACATCGTTACCAATAAAGCTTCTACTTCAGTTAATGCATCCGCCGTTTCTGTAATACTTCCAGATGCTTCGCTTAATTGCGCCGTGCTATTTTCAACCTGAACTTTAAGGTCGTTCAATTGATTGCTCTTAAATTCAAATTCCTGTTGCAATGAAGTGATCTTACTTTGCAGTTTAGTGAATTGTAAGTTGCTATCGTTATAAGTAGCTGTTGCAAAAGTATATTCCTGTTCTGCGGTTGCGTAATCCTGCTCAATGGCTTGTAGCTTATCTCCTAATTCTTCTAACTGTGTATTGAATTTTTCCAGTTCATCCCTTGTACTGGATATCGCTTCGCGATTTGTTTCCAATTGATGTTGGAGGTCTTCAATTCTTGCACTACTTGTTTCTTCTAAATGATATAAATTCTCGATCTTATTCTGTAAAGAAAAAACAAGATTTGTCAGGTTATTAATATCCTGTTGTGTTTGTTTGATCGCATTGTCTTTCAAACCTTCGTTAAAAGCAATAACTTCATTCTGGCGAGCCTGTATCGTTTCTTTTAAAGTAGCAACCACAGCTTCCTGTTCAGTGATGCTTTCAATTAATTTTTCTAAATTCTTAGCACGGCCTATCTTTTTACCTTCAAACAACCCAACACTACCGCCGGTCAAAGAATATTTACCTTTTACGTATTTACCTGTTTTTTCCAAAACAACCGCGCCGTTGCTGTTGCGTAATGCTTCTTCATTTTCAGCGATAAAAACATTGCCCAATAAGTGTTTGGCAAGATTAGCATATTTACTGTCGATCTCTACAACGCTCAATGCAGCAATTGTTCCTGCAGGTTGATGCGTTTCTTCAAAGCCCGTAAATTTATCTTGTAAGAAGAAATTAGCTTTGCCTTTTTTGTTATTATCTAACAAATGAACGGCTTGTAATCCTTCTTCTAAATTATTAACTACATAATAATTAAGGTATGGCTCCAATACATTTTCTACTGCTGCGCGATATTCTTCTTTTACATAAATGATATCACTCAACAAAGGAGCTTCGTGGTTCCAGTCTTTATTTTTATGTAAGAATTTAACGCTTTCAGGGTATCCTTCCATTGAATCGATCAAACTCTTCAATAGAGCGTGCTCGTTCTTTTTGCTATCTAATTTTCTGCTTTCATCTGCTAGTTCACTTCGTAAATTTTCCAACACATTTTGTGTTTGTAAAATTTGCTCTTTTGTGAATTCATGATGATCCTGTAATTGTTGCAGGTCAACTTTTCTTTGTTCTAATTCTTCCGTCTTGATTTTTTTCTCAGCTTCTACTTGTTGTATCTGTGTTTGACGTTGTGTTTTTTCTTCTTCGATCTGCGCAACTGTTCTTTGCAAATTTTGAATACTTGTATCTGCTACAGCAACATTTTTCTCTGCTTCGAATTGTGTTCTTTGAATAGCCTGGTTCTCTTTTCTTAATGAATCGATACTGCTTCTTTTTTCATCAAACACTTTCCGCTTGTCTTCTACCGCATTTTTAAGCTCGTCCAGTTTGCCTTCAAACTCTTCCAGCTTTACTTCTTCATCTTTTATCTGGATGCTGGTGAATTGAATGCTTTCATCAAGTCCGGTTAATTGTCCGCTTGCTTTTTGCAAAAATTCATTCAGGCTGAATTCTTTTTCTTTAAGATGCTGTAAACGTTGAGCTGTTAAACTCTTTTCACTTTCTTTATTGCGAACAGTGCTCAACATTTCGTTGAAAGCATGCTGCATTTGTTGTAAAGCTTTTTCCTTTTCAACAAACTCAAGCTTTTCCTGTTGCAACGCAGCATCTTCCACAGCGATCGCTGTTTCTAATTCGATACGTTTATCAACTTCTGCCTGTTGTTGTTCGTTGAGGTTACGGTATGTGATATTAAAACCTTCCAAAGAAGCTTTCGCCAATTCAATGCTAACCTCTTTGTATTCTTTTTTTATTTCAAAATATTTCTCTGCTTTTTTAGCCTGGCTTTCTAAGCTTTTTAGCTGGTTATTGATCTCAAATAATAGATCCTCGATACGGGCAAGATCCTGTTCTGTCGCATCCAGCTTAAGTTTGGCTTCTTTTTTACGTGTTTTGTAGATAGTGATGCCGGCAGCCTGTTCTAACATTTTACGGCGGCTATTCTCCTTATCCTTGATGATATCATCTACCATCCCTAATTCAATTATCGCGTAGCTATCGGTGCTAACGCCTGTATCCATGAAAAGGTTGTGAATGTCTTTTAGGCGGCAGGCAACATCGTTCAAGCGATATTCACTTTCTCCGTTCTTGTAGTATTTACGTGTTACCGTTACCGTATTGAATTCGGTAGGTAAAAGGTTCTTTGTGTTTTCAAAGGTAAGACTCACTTCTGCCAAACCACTGGCGCTACGTGTTTTGGAGCCATTGAAGACAAGGCTCTCTAAGTTCTCACTACGTAAATTGCTGATCTTATGCTCACCAATTACCCAGCGGATACTATCAATAATATTGCTTTTACCACAGCCATTGGGCCCGATAACGCCGGTAATACCTTCATCAAAATTGAGAACGGTTTTATCGGCAAAACTCTTAAATCCTTTAATTTCTAGGCTCTTTAAACGCACAGTAACAATAGTTTAGTAGGAAGGCAAATATAATGGAACGCGGTAAAAGAAACATTTCAGGATGTACACCGAAAAAGCATAGTTATTCACACCTTTTTCACAGCTTTAGGTCACTTCTGTGGATTAAATGTGCGCCTGCATATTAGATAGCTTATTAATACGTTATATATTCATCGCCTAACTTTATTTACATTGCCTAAAATCTTATTTATGATCTGGAAAAACAGCCTTCTTTTTGTTAAACCACAGGGAAATAGTTACCATTTTAAAATTGAATCAGTATTAGAAGAAACGTATTGGCGTTTTATTATTACGGATATAACTGAAGATCACGAACCACTTTTAGTAGCAACTTTATTTATTGATTTTGACCTGAAGAAAGAAACTTTTTCTCATTGGCCAACGAATGAATTGTATGCATCAGTATCTCCCGTAATTGAAAAAGAATTATTGGTGCAAAGAAAAGAATGGAAAGCGTAGTATTATAATTTCTCTATCGATGAGATCAATATCTTACCGGTAAAACTATCTCCGTTGCTTGGCTGTTGTTGAATTTTCCTTACGATGCTCATTCCTTTTACGACTCTGCCGAAGGCAGCAAAACCTTGTCCGTCACCCAACATTTTATTGCCGTAATCAAATTGTGTTTGATCGCCGATACAAATAAAAAATTCTGTGTTGGCAGTTCCTATTCCCGTTCTTGCTAATGAAATTGTTCCATCGGTATGCGACAAACCCGTTTCTTTTGTAGACTCAAGCATTATCCCACGTGTATCAATAAGCCGCTTTGGATCTGTTTGCCAGATGCCTCCTTGTATCAGTCCAACATTATCATCAGTAGTTAATCCTTCAGTTAATAGCACACGGTAAAAACTGCTGTTATCATAAAAATCAGAATCTACATAAGATAAAAATGCAGCCACCGTTTTAGGCGCTTGCTTAGGAAAAAGCTCTACCTCAATATCTCCGTAATTGCTATGTATCATAATATGCGGATTGGCATATTTGGTTTTGCAACCAATTATAAAAGATAAAAGAACGATAATGACAAACTTATTCATCAACCAAAATTAGTTATTTATAATTCAACGATATTTGCACCTTACTTTAATAAAAAAGGAAATTATGACAGCAGAGATCGTTACAGCAAAAGGTACCATGAAGTTTGACCTATATGAAAAAGAAACACCTATAACCGTTCAGAATTTTGCAAAACTTGCAAAAAGTGGCTTTTATGATGGCGTTACCTTTCACCGTGTTTTAAAAGGATTTGTATTGCAAGGCGGCGACCCAAATACTAAAGAAGGCGCTAAAGGTCAGCCAGGAGCTGGCGGCCCGGGTTATAGTATTAACTGCGAAACAAGTGCAGAAAAACAATATCATGACAGAGGTGTTCTATCAATGGCACACAGAGGTAAAAATACAGGCGGCTCTCAATTCTTTGTTTGTATGACACGTGATATGACCAAACATTTGGACGGCGAACATACTTGCTTTGGTAAAATCACTGCAGGCGAAGAAATTATTGATGATGTCAGAGAAGGCGACATCATAGAAAAAATTATCATTCAGGATTAGTAAAGAAAGAGGCCATTACGTTCAATGCAATGGCCTCTTTCTTTATCTGTTAAATTATATCTCTATCTTTTCTAAAATCACTAATGCTTCTTGTAAATTAACCCAGGCTGCCTGCCATTCATTTTTAGCATCCTGGATCTTTTTCTTTTCACTTGGTTCAAGCAAAGCATTAGAATCAACATATTGTTCTAATCTTTCAAGAGATTCTTTATGCAGATCGGTCAATTTATTTTTATGATCCATAATATTAATTTTTAAGTTTCATAAAATTTAACTGCAATTATGCAGCTTCATCTCTTAAAGCTTTGATCTCATTGTGAGAAGCTTTCAATTTTTGTTGTTGCGTTAATACGATCGCTTTGATAAACGCAGGTAACTCTTTTTCTTCCAAAGCAGATTTATAAGCTCTTTGTGCTGCATCTTCCCCTGCTTCGCAGTTGGATAATACAGCATGACGGGTATGACCGGTAAAAACGGCTTTTACATCCATCCAGGCTCTATATATTTTACCACTATTGGTAGTTCCATGTTCGATATCACCACCTTGCACTTCAACCTCAGTACCTAAAGTCATTATTAATTGACGGCTTTCGTCGATCATACTTAAGAAAAGCGATTTTAAATCATCATCACTTCCTTCTAATTCTTTTATAGCATGTTCATAACCAATAACTCTATCATTATTGATCATTATAAGATCATTTAAGATCTCTGTTGTTTTGCTTGCTGTTATTGTTTCCATGATTATGTGTTTTTATTTGGAAGTATAGAGTAAAATTCATGCCAGTTTATACATATTGTAGAATTGGTAATCGTTAAATAACATTGCGCTGACACTTCCCCGTGTTGAGGCGATTTTTTCGCAAGCAAAAATCGAAACTTATAAGTAATTTTGTGCACTAACTAACACTCTGGCAATAAGATGTACAAAGCAGTATTTATAGATATGGATGGTACCCTTTTACAAAAGGATCATACTATTAGCGAGGTCAATAAACAGGTAATAAAAAAATTATTAGATAAAGGGGTATTAATCATCCCAATTTCTGCTCGTCCTTTACACGGCATATTGCCCATTAGCCAACAATTATTTCCTGATACAATTCCTGTAGTTAGTCTGAATGGCAGTTATATCTTTTTAAATAATGAGATCATCTATCAATCACATGTTCCGCTAGAGGATGTGATAAATGTGCAGAAAGAGATTGCACCACATGATGTATCAGCTATGTACTACAGCCAAATGGAATGGTACGCAGAAACCGATAATGCGCATATTCAAAAAGAACAAAAGATCACCGATGTTAAGATCAAGATACAGCCTTTTGATGCAACGGTTAAAGAATGGGAAACAAAACACAATGGCCCTAACAAAATATTAATTGCAGGTAACGCTGATCTGATAAATGGGATTGAAAAAAGATTGGTTGAGAAGCAGGGCGACAAATTAAACATGTCAAAATCTAAAACTACTTATCTGGAAGTAATGAGTTTAACATCTTCCAAAACAAAAGCAATCGAATTTTTATTAGAAAGATATGGTATCAAACAAAACGACATCATTGCTATTGGTGATAATTTTAACGATAAAGAAATGATCGAGTTTGCTGGCGTAGGCGTAGCTATGGGCAATGCTCCTGATGAAATAAAAAAAGTGGCAGACTATGTTACTGATACTAATAATGAAGACGGGGTTGCTAAAGCCTTAAATCATTTTTTTAATTAACTTTTACTTAATAAAAAAAGAGGCTTATGGCCTCTTTTTTTATTCTTGTCATCATTTTTATTTTGTTGAATCAACACGATCAATTGTCGTGCTATCATAACCAATATTATCGCTGTTACTACTATTATCATTGGTAGTACTGCTGGCTTTACTGCTATTAAAATAAGCTCTTTGCGCATCAATTATTGCCTGGTCGCGGTCATGTTCTAACTGCGCTACATATTTTCTTCTTTCGCTGCGCGGAATACCTTTGGCATGCTTTGCATCCCATATCCTTTGTTTGTAATCATTTTTAATATCCTGTATCTGTAATTCCAATTTACTTGGCATACGAGAATTATCTCCATAATAACCATAAGGATAGCCAAACGGATAATAGAAAGGAGAATAAAACGGATAACCAATACCGAAGCCAACTCTTGGCCCATAAAACCCGCCGCCGTGATAAAAGCCACCACCACCATGGAAACCTCCGCCACCTCCGTGAAAACCACCACCACCGCCTCGTTGTGCTGAAGCACTAAATGTTATTGCGGCAAATAACAATGCTATAGATAACTTTTTCATGACCTGTATGTTGTTTTAAGTTAGACTCTAAAAGAATAAAAAAGATTATTCGATATTAAACCATAACTAATCAATAACAAATTACAAACCATTTACGTAATTAAGAAGACAAGAATTGTTAAATAACAAACCAGTAATTGAAAACATACTTAATAAAAATAAGTACTATATTTCTTTAGCAACAAATCGATAGCCAACTCCTGATTCAGTTATAATATATTTAGGTTTATTGGGATCCTTTTCAATTTTTTTTCTTAGCTGAGCAACAAAAACCCGCAGATATTGAGATTGTGTAATATAATCAGCTCCCCAGATTTCTTTTAAAATGTACTGGTGCGTCAATACTTTTCCTTCATTCTTAACAAATAGTGCCAAGAGTTCATATTGTGTTGCTGTAAATTTTACAGGTTCGTTATTTCTTTTTACTGTTCGGGTTGAAAAATTGATCTCAAAATCTTCATATCTAATAGCAGGACTATTTTCGGCCACCATACAATTACGTAATAGTGATCGTATCCTCGCCAATAATTCCGCGGTACGGAATGGCTTAATTAAATAATCGTTAGCGCCATTATCTAAAGCAGCAACGATATCATCTTCATTATTCTTTACAGAAAGAATGATAACAGGTTTTGTATACCACTCCCTCAATTTTTTTAATACTGCATGGCCATTCTCATCTGGTAATCCCAGATCAAGAATAATAAGATCAGAGGAGGACGTTGCCGCTGCGGCAAGCCCCTCTTTTGCAGTATTTGCCTTTGCTACTTTATAACCACTGGTCTGCAAAGTGATCTCCAATAATTTTCTCATTTGAATCTCATCATCTATCACTAGTATTTCTGCATTGTTCATTTCTATGTGGTTTTAAGTGATATAGTTTTAGCCGGTATTTTTATTATAAATTTTGCGCCACCAGATACACTTTTCTCCACTGCTATATTTCCATTATGAACTTCTATAAACCCCTTTACTATGGATAGACCCAGTCCTGTTCCCTTAACAGCAGAATTATCTAACCGGTAAAATTTATCAAATACTTTATTTATCTCTTTTTCAGAAATCCCTTTCCCGTTGTCTTCTACTATTAATAGTAATTGCTCATGAATAGCAGCCGCTGATATAGTAATGGATGATGTCGCAGGCGTATATAATGCTGCATTGCTAATAAGATTATATAAGACTTGTTCAATTAAGCCCCGGTCAATTTTAAACAAGGGGATATTTTCCCTAACCGAGATATGTATTGTATGATGTTTTAGCTGTTGGTCTAGTTGATGAATAACTTCATGTATCAATTCATTAATATCACACCAATCTTTTTTAAGCTGTAAAAACCCTGATTGAAGTCTGGAAGTATTCAGTAAATTTTCTACCTGCTGATTTAACTTTAATGAAGCCGTTGATATTTCCGTTAATAAAGCCTTTTTATCCTCTGGAGATATGGTAGAATTTTCGAGTAGCAAATTATCTGTAGCCCCGATAATTATTGAAATTGGTGTACGTAATTCGTGAGAAAGAGCATTTAATAAGGTCTCGTATAGCTTTAATTTATTTTCCTTTACTTGTTTTGAAAAGGTTGATCTTTTGAATTGAATCAATATATAAATAAATATTGATATCCATAATATTAGTAGAAATAAGATCTGGAAAATATGTTTGTCTTTACTATAAAAAACAAAACAGGCAGATAGTAATATTAAGCTTATAATCAATACAATATTTAAATATTTACTACTTTTTCGTGTATTATTTGCTAATATATGGGGGGAAATGCTCATTAAATATTACACATATATTAAATTAGTATATAAATATATTAAGGGCTTATTGTAAAATTTTAATAAAAATACAGTAAAAAGTCTAATATATTTCAAATTAATAAGTGAATAATAATAATTAATATTAAGAAGCTTGATCTTGTTCAATAAAAAAAGCCCTCTGTATAGAGGGCTTTTACGTAAATAGTAACCGTTTATTTAGCTTTCCAGCTATTGTTGGAAAAATTCATATCAGGAAATATTTTATCTGGATCGATAGTAACAGCTTTTAACTCTTCCGTAGTGGGTAGTTTTACATCCCATATTGACGTGTTGTTCCATACTTCAACAGGCAGTTTAATTGTTCCTTTAGTGCCTGATTTTGTTTCATAGCTGATTATAACCGGCATCGCCATCTTGTCAAGGTTAGCAATAGTAACAATCGCGCCATCCTGTGCATCCCCATGTTCGTACTTCACTCCCACTACTGCCTGATCTAATTTATAATTTTCTAAGAACCATTCTTTCCAAAACCAACCTAAGTCTTCACCTGCTACATTTTCCATTGTTCTAAAAAAATCCCATGGTGTAGGATGTTTATATGCCCAGCGTTGGATATATGTTCTGAAGGCATAATCAAACATATCAGGGCCTAATACCTGGTCACGTAATAACTCTAATGCTAACGCAGGTTTGTAATACAATGCGACAGATATATTCTTTTCTTTCATTGCATCAGGACTTGTCATTATTGGCTCGCTTGTAGGACTGAATACATAAGGAGCAAATTGCTCCATGTTCTTAGGTTTATGATAAAACTCTCCATGATTAAAATCTATTGCAGATAAAGAATTGATGAAAGTATTAAATCCTTCGTCCATCCATCCATATTTACGTTCGTTGCTGCCCACTATCATTGGGAACCAGGTATGCCCAAATTCATGATCTGCCACTTCAAATAAAACATCTCCCTCGAATTGTGTGTTACAAAAAACTAGTCCCGGATATTCCATCCCATTAACGTTGCATGCAACATTTGTTGCAACAGGATAAGGATACTCATACCAGCGTTTGCTGTAATTTTCAATACTTCCTTTAATAAATTCGGTAGACCTGCCCCATTTGTCTGCCCCCGTTTCTTCTGCAGGATATACACTCATGGCGAGCGCTTGTTTACCACTTGGCAAATTAATTCTTGCTGCATCCCAAACAAAAGCTTTGGAAGAAGCCCATGAAACATCTCTTGCATTACTCATTTTATAATGCCAGGTAAGTGTGGTTGCTTTTGGCCTTGATGAAGGATCGGTCACTTCATCTTCAGATCTGATAGAAACAGTTTTATCACTCTTTCTTGCTTCATCTAATCTTTTTATCTGCGAAGCCGTTAATACATCTGACGGATTTTGTAATTCTCCGCTACAAACAACAATATGAGATGCAGGCGCAGTAATGGTAACATCAAAATCTCCATACTCTAAATAAAACTCACCCGCACCTAAATACGGCAATGTGTTCCATCCCTCAATGTCATCAAATACACACATGCGTGGATACCATTGTGCAACGGCAAAAATTTCTCCGTTTCTTGTATCTAAGATCCCACAACGATCAGAGCCATGTTCAGGCAACACAAAAGAATAATCTATTTTTATTTTTATTACATCTCCACCTGCAGCTACCGGTTTTGATAAACGTATCTGCATTCTGGTATCGCTGATATGGTAATCTGCATCAGTATTTTTATCGCTAACTATTTTTACGGAAGTAATTTTATATCCGCCGCTAAAAGTACTTTTTGAATCACCATAACGGCTACGGCTATCTACAGGCATCCTTAACTGGCCACGACTATCAGCTGTAAATAAATTCTGATCTAACTGTAACCATACAAATGGCAATACATGCGGACTGTTATTTTTATAAGTGATAATAACGCTTCCTGTTATTTCGTGGGTAGTATCATTTAATGAAGCTGCGATCTGGTAGTCCGATCTGTTTTGCCAATATGCTTCTCCCGGTTCGCCGGTTGCAGCTCTTGCAACGTTTACATCTGAAGGATAAAATAAGGGCGAAAATAAAAGATGTGGGTCGTATGTTGAGGTGTCGGTTTTGTTTTGTGCAAAACAAAAAATGCTAACACAGCAAAATGCGAATGAGATACAGAATGTCTTTATCATGAGCGATATTTTTATGTTATCCGAAGATAATTAAAACATAATTCAAATCAACAGACGAAAAAACCATCCTCAAGTATTGACAATCTTTTAGCAATTATAATTTTAGAATTCTTTTTTGTAGCTAACCCCTACTGATCCCTGGAAGTTTACAATTGGCGGATTCATTTTTTTTATAGAAACTGCTACCGATTTGATACGGTTATCATATATATGAATAAGATCTGTAAGATCTTGTGCAACTGTTTCTAAAAGAGCGGAGGGTGATGCCATTCTTTTTTTAACTATCTCATAGATAGCAACATAATCAGCGGTTTGGTGCAATTGGGTGATATGTTCTTTAGCATCTATCGTTACATCGATAGTCAATTCATAGGTATTGCCCAAAACCCTTTCTTCATCGTGAACGCCATGATAGCCGGCAAATAATAGGTTATGCAAATGAACTGTTATCATAATTATTAGTGTAGACCTTTTTCTCCTAAATATCTTTCTGCATCCAAAGCAGCCATGCAGCCACTACCCGCTGCCGTTACTGCCTGGCGATAAATTTTATCCTGCACATCTCCCGATGCAAAAATGCCTTCTATATTGGTTTTAGAAGTTCCGGGTATAGTTTTAATATAGCCTTCAGCATCCATGTGTATCCACTCTTTAAATATATCGCTGTTAGGATGGTGGCCAATGGCAACAAAAAATGCACTAACAGGTACTTCTACTTTTTCATTGGTAACGTTGTTCTGTATACGAACTGCTTCTACTTTTTTTTCTCCCAACACTTCATGTGTTTCGCTGTTCCAGTAAACTTTTATGTTTGGGGTATTTATTACTCTATCCTGCATTACTTTACTTGCACGCATCTCACCTCTTCGAACGATCATATGTACAGTTGTACACAATTTAGAAAGATATAATGCTTCTTCTGCAGCAGTATCACCAGCGCCAACAATTGCTACTTCTTTTCCCTTAAAGAAAAATCCATCACACACGGCACAAGCGCTAACACCATAGCCATTAAGGCGTTGTTCGCTATCTATACCTAACCATTTTGCAGAAGCACCTGTCGAAATAATGATCGTATTGGCTTCGATCCATTTTTCATCATCAATCTCTACTTTATATGGCTGAGAGGAGAAATCTACTTTTGTAGCCAATCCAAAACGAATATCAGCGCCCATGCGAGCCGCTTGTTTTTCAAAATTGATCATCATATCCGGCCCTTGAATTCCTTCAGGATAGCCAGGATAATTTTCTACCTCCGTTGTAATGGTTAACTGGCCTCCAGGCTGAATACCCTGGTATAAAACAGGATGTAAATTAGCCCTCGACGCATAAATAGCTGCTGTGTAACCCGATGGTCCTGAACCGATTATTAAACAATTAACT
>Ga0302315_10000242_pt1 | contig 67139 bp, 53 predicted proteins | sample III_Palsa_N3_1_FD_200532 | JGI IMG/M metagenome (GOLD analysis project Ga0302315, IMG submission 200532) | Peat permafrost microbial communities from Stordalen Mire near Abisko, Sweden - III_Palsa_N3_1 | ecosystem: Environmental > Terrestrial > Soil > Palsa > Peat permafrost | place: Sweden...
AGAACTGGCACAAACCCCGCCTATGGGCTGGAATAGCTGGAACACTTTCCAAACCAACATCAATGAGCAATTGCTGCGTGATATGGTTGACAGCTACGTAGCATCGGGCATGCGCGATGCGGGTTATACATATTTTGTTTTGGATGATGGCTGGATGGCGATGGACAGGGACGCTAACGGCAATTTGGTGGCTGACCCTAAAAAATTCCCATCGGGCATGAAGGCATTTGCCGATTATGTACACGCTAAAGGCTTAAAGTTTGGCATCTATAATTGCGCCGGTACCCGTACATGCGCCGGTTACCCGGGTACGCATGGCTATGAGTACCAGGATGCACGTTTATACGCATCGTGGGGTGTTGATTATTTTAAGTACGACTGGTGCAATACCGATAGCATAAACGCCCGCGACGCTTACCTTACCATGAGCAGGGCTATACGCGCGGCAGGCAGGCCTATGGTATTCAGCCTTTGCGAGTGGGGCAATCACCAGCCCTGGCTTTGGGCAAAAAATGTGGGTGAACTATGGCGTACCACAAGTGATATTCACGCAGGGTTTGATAAAGACCTGAACAATGGCACCTGGTATTCATATAGTGTAATGCATATTGTTGATCTGCAAACTAATATCAGGCAATATGCAGGCCCCGGCCATTGGAACGACCCCGATATGCTGGAAGTTGGCAATGGCATGAGCTATGCCGAAGATAAGGCGCATTTCTCGTTATGGTGCATGCTGGCCGCGCCGCTTATCGCCGGTAACGACCTGCGCAAAATGTCGGAGCAAACAAGATCGATCCTCACTAACAAAGAAGTAATAGCTGTCGATCAGGATCCATTAGGAGTCGAAGGTTTCAGGTATTATTCTTTCGACGGATTGGAAATATGGGTAAAGCCATTAAAAGATAACGGGCTTGCGGTTTGTTTCCTGAACCGCTCGTCGCGCCAGCAAAATATAAGTTACGATTGGAAAGAACATTTGATAACAGATACCATATCAAACACCCATATCGATTTTAATAAAAGCAATTATTCATTGCGCGACCTCTGGGCAAAAAAGGATGTTGGCACCAGCAATAAAACCTTTAAACAAACCATCAGTTCGCATGAAGTAATTATGCTTAAACTGGATAAGATCAACCCATGAAAAAATACTTAGCCATAGCTTTTATGCTATTTTTCGGCACCGCATCATTCGCGCAGCAATTATATCCGCCCAGCGACAAACTGGCCACCAGCGAAACCATAGCGCTTTACAACAGCATGCAGCGATTGATTGGCTCGGGGGTATTATTCGGACACCATGATGATACGGCCTATGGCGTAGGCTGGAAAGGCGATGATAACCGCTCGGATGTTAAAAGCGTTGCGGGCACCTACCCTGCCCTTTATGAATGGGACTTTGCCAAAATGGAGCATAAGCGCGACAGCGATATAAACGGCATGCCTTTTAAATTACAGCGTAAATTGATCAGGCAGGCCTATGACCGTGGGGGGATAAATGAGTTTTGCTGGCACCTGGATAATCCGTCGGACGGTAAATCGGCCTGGGATACTTCGCAACGCACGGTAAAGGATATTATCCCCGGCGGTTCGCATAATGCCAACTATGTGCAGTATTTAGATAATATTGCCGCATACGCACAAACCTTAAGAGGCCCGGATGGCGAGCCGATTCCTTTGCTCTTCAGGCCATTTCATGAGCTTACAGGCACCTGGTTCTGGTGGGGTAAAAATACCTGCACACCCGATGAATTTAAAACCCTGTGGCGCTTTACCATTGACTATTTGCGCAACACCAAGCACCTGCATAACCTTATTATTGTTTACTCCGTAGCCGATTTTTATACCAAAGCTGATTTTTTAGAGCGTTATCCGGGCGATGATTATGTGGATATTCTGGGCTTTGATAACTATTGCTACAACAGTGTGCCGGATTATCAGAAAAACCTCGATCTGCGCATGGGCTTGTCACTCCAAATAGCCGCCGAACATCATAAACTGGCCTGCCTTGCTGAAACAGGTTACCAGGGTATACCAATGGCCGACTGGTGGACAAAAATATTACTGCCCGAATTACAGAAATATTCCAAAACCTCATTCGTATTAGTTTGGCGTAACTGGAGAACCACTCATTTTTTTGCACCATACCCCGGTCAGGTGAGCGCCGACGATTTCAAAAAGTTTTCGGAGGATGAGCATACCATGTTCCAGAACCGCCTAACGCCGCTGGCGGTTTATGGAAAATATATCCCTGAGGGAAAATGATGTGCAAATGTGCAAATGTGCAGATGATCAATAAAATTAGAAAATGGGATATATTTATCCTAAAATAAATGGCTAATCAGAGATGGAGATAAATCCGAAATCGAAAATCCGAAACGGCGCAGCCATCATGAACACCTTGAAAAATAACAACAGTGAAAAATCCGAAATAATGAGATCTATCTTTTGTTTAATCATAGTGGCTTTAAGTATTTTCTATGCTCATGCAAAACCTGCAAGGGATCAAAATTTAAAGTTTTTTAAGGCTGATGACCAGCATATAAGCTATGTGGGCAGGATAGATTTTACTGATCCCCTAAAACCAAAATTCTGGTCGCCGGGGGTGTATGTACAAGCTAAGTTTGAAGGCACATCGCTGGAAATATTTTTTAACGATGAGCAGCCGTACGACAATTATAATTACCTGGAAATAGCAATAGATAACCAGCCGCCTTTCAGGATAAAAGCCACAGGCAAATCTAACCATATCATGGTAGCAGATCACTTATCTCCCGGCGCGCATACGGTTATTATTTGCAAAGATACCGAGTCGGGTATGGGTTATATCGAATTTTTAGGATTGAAATGTGCAAAGCTATTAACGGTTAAAAAGCCGCATCATAAAATAGAGTTTATAGGCGATTCCATCACTTGCGGTTCAGGCACCGACCTATCAGCCACTACCTGTGCCACGGGCAAATGGTTTGATGAGCATAACGCCTATATGAGCTACGGGCCGCTGGTTGCAAGGCAACTGGATGCAGAATGGCACCTGACCAGCGTATCGGGCATAGGGCTCATCCATAGCTGCTGCAACATGAACGTAACCATGCCACAGGTATTTGACAAGGTGATTTTGAGGAGCGACAGCTTAAAATGGGATTTTAACAAGTATACTCCCGATGTGGTTACCATCTGCCTTGGCCAGAACGATGGCAAGCAGGATTCTACAGCATTTTGCAGCGCCTATGTGACTTTTATCAACAGGGTAAGGACTTATTACCCAAAAGCCGATATCGTTTGCCTGAGCAGCCCTATGGCCAACACAGAGCTTACCATTATGCTTAAGAAATACATTACAGGCATACAGCAATATCTGAATGACCACGGTGATAAAAAAGTGTACCACTACTTTTTTACCCGAAGCTATAACGATGGCTGCGCCGATCACCCCGATATGGCGCAGCATGTGCTGATAGCGCAGCAGGTTACGGAATATATTAAGGGTTTGGAAAAGTGGTAATTACATAAATTTAACCCGGATAAGGTATGAAATTTAGGTTTTTTAAGCTGTTATATTTTTATCGCAATTACTGACACTATTTTATCAATAAGCTGATAATTTTTCTACTTACTTTATCTTAGTGCTCTGCTTTTTTTAAAGCTTTCAATTAAACCGCTGTTATACATCTATAATATTTACATGAAAAAGATCATATTCATTGCCGCCATTTTACTTACCGCAACTTACACTAATGCCCAGCATATTAATGCTTTAAATGCAACTGATAAAAAAGTTGATGCGCTGATCGCTAAAATGACGCTCGAAGAAAAGGTAGGGCAGATGACACAGCTTACTTTGGATGAGGTTTTGCAAACCAACGGTGCTAAAGCTATCGACCCGCCACAGGTTGATACCGCTAAACTAAAGGAAGCCATATTAAAATATCATATCGGCTCGCTGCTAAATGTGAGCGCGGGTGCTTTAAGCCGCGAACAATGGCATGCGATTATCAGCGCCATACAGCAGATAGCGGCAAAAACGCGTTTAAAAATCCCGGTGATTTATGGTATTGATGCCATGCACGGGATGAATTATACCACCGGGGCCACACTTTTCCCGCAGGAAATTGGCATGGCCGCCACCTTTAACCCCGAACTGGCGCACCGCGAAGGCGAAATAACCGCTTATGAAACCCGCGCCAGCTATATCCCCTGGAACTTTTCGCCGGTGCTGGATCTGGGCAAGAACGCCCTTTGGCCCCGCATATATGAAACCTTTGGCGAAGACCCTTATTTAGCAAAAACTATGGGCGCCGCAGTTATTAAAGGTTACCAGGGCGATAATAACGACATAGGCAATAAATACAAAGTGGCTTCATGCCTGAAACATTATTTAGGCTATAGTTTCCCGCTGGATGGCAAAGACCGCACCCCGGCCTGGATACCTGACCGCTATATGCGCGAATATTTTTTACCATCATTTGCCGAGGCGGTTAAAACCGGCGCCAAATCGGTCATGATCAATTCATCCGAAATTAATGGCGTGCCAGTACATGCCAGCAAGTATTTGCTAACCGATGTTTTGAGGGGCGAACTGCACTTTAAAGGCATTGCCGTTACCGACTGGCAGGACATAAAATACCTGCACGACAGGCACCACATTGCGGCCACACAAAAAGATGCGGTAATGATAGCTATAAACGCGGGTATCGACATGAGCATGGTGCCTTACGACTATAGCTTCTATAATTACCTGATCGAGCTGGTTAAAGAAGGCAAGGTGCCTATGAGCCGCATCAACGAATCGGTAAAACGGATATTGACCGTTAAGTACGAGCTTGGCCTGTTTGAGCGCCCGGTTGGCAACCCTGATGATTACCCGAAATTTGGTTCGGCAGAGTTTACTGCTGCCAGTTTAAAGGCAGCTACAGAATCCATCACCCTGCTAAAAAACAATAACAATATTTTACCACTTAAAAAGGATATGAAAGTGCTGGTAACAGGCCCGGCGGCAAATACCATGCTGTCATTAGACGGCGGCTGGAGCTATACCTGGCAGGGCGATTTCAGCGATAAGTTCGCGGCTGATAAAAATACCATCCTGGCTGCCATCACCCAAAAAGCAGGTAAGCAAAATGTAACGTATGAGCCGGGAACAACCTTTGATGATGTAACTGATATTGAGGCTGCCGTTAAAGCTGCAAACAAAGCCGATGTGATCGTATTGTGTTTAGGCGAACATTCTTACGCTGAAAATCCCGGCAATATTGATGACTTGAATTTACCACCCGCACAAATACAATTGGCCGATGAACTGGCCAAAACAGGCAAACCGATTGTGTTGGTGATGGCCGAAGGCAGGCCGCGTATCATTACCGAAGCGGAAGGTAAATCTGCCGCCACCATCATGACCTACCTATCGGGCAACGAGGGCGGCAACGCGCTTGCTGATATTTTGTTTGGCGATGCAAACCCATCGGGCAGGTTGCCCTTTACTTACCCGCGCTACCCCAACGCGCTGGTGAATTACAACCGTAAAAATATCGAAAATGGTAATAGCGACGACGCGCATGCCTACCATCCGCTTTATGAATTTGGCTATGGTTTAAGCTATACCACTTTTGCCTACAGCAATATGCAGTTGAGCAAACCTACCCTGAAAGATGGCGAAATATTAAACGTAACTATCGATGTAAAAAACACAGGCAATCGTGCCGGTAAGGAAAGTGTATTGCTTTATACCAGCGAACTGTATGCCAGCATCACCCCCGATACCAAACGCCTGAGGGCATTCCAAAAAATTGACCTGCAGCCCGGCGAAACCAGGACGGTTACTTTTAAACTAACACCAAAAGATATTGCTTTTATTAATGATGTAAGCCAATCAGTTACCGAGGCCGGTGAGTTTAAAATACAAATTGGCAACCAGGTGAAGAACTTTAATTATGAAACTAATATCGCGCCGTCGAGAACTGGGAGACTCTAACTGTTATGAAAAAGTATTTTATTTCTCTTATAATTTTGCTGGCTGGCGGCAGTTGTTTCGCCCAATTAAAGCAATATAACATTACCGCTTATGGCGCGGTTGCCAACTCGGGTGTAACCTGTACCAAAGCCCTGCAAGCTGCTATTGATGCCTGCAATGCCAATGGCGGCGGCGATGTGGTTGTACCAACCGGGGTGTTTATGATAGGCACAACGCACCTTAAAAGTAATGTGCACTTATACCTGCAAAGCGGGGCGGTGTTGCGTGGTAGTACTAATCTGGATGATTATACACCCTACAAACCCGACACCCCTTACCAGCCTATCCACTTAGGCATGTTCTTTACACAGGATGCCGATAATGTAAGCATCACAGGCGAGGGGCAGATAGACGGCAATGGTGATAATTTTTTTGAGTTGGATAAGGCTAAAAGGTTGGATACTTCCGTTACCAGATACAGCCGCCAGGGTTCCAATTTCAGGCATGTGGAATCGGGTATTGGCGATGGCCCGGTTGTGCCAAAGGACAGGCCTTACCAGATGTTCGTTTTCAGCAATTGCAAGCGGGTTACCATACAGGATATTTTTATTACCAAATCGCCGTTCTGGTGCATGCACCTGGCCGATTGCGACGCTGTAAATATAACCGGCATTCGCCTGTGGAACAGCCTGCTGGCGCCAAATGCCGATGGTATTGATATGACCAGCTGTACTAATGTGATCGTTAGCAATTGCGATATCCGCACGGGCGATGATTCCTTTGCCATTACCGGGTTCGATCATCATTTCGAGGTGCCGGGCTTTGAGCATTTGCACCATATCTCCGAAAATATCCTCATCAGTAATTGCAACCTGCAATCCTCATCGAGCGCTATCAGGATTGGTTATTTAGATCAAAATACAGTGCGTAACATTCAAATAAGCAATATCAACATCACCAATTCTACTCGTGGTATTGGTATTTTTCTGCGTGACAAAGGTTCATTGCAAAATATCAGCTTCTCCAACATCTATATAGAAACACACCTGCGTACAGGCGACTGGTGGGGCAATGCCGAGCCTATTCATATTTCAGCAGTACGTGGTAAAGAAGGAGTAAAACTAGGGCAGATCAGTCATGTAACCTTCACGAACATAGTTTGCAAAGGCGAGAACGGCATGCTGCTTTATGGTACCGATGAAAGCATTTTACAGGATATCAGCTTCAACCATATCCGTTTTGAATTTACCGACAGCCCACTAAACGACGTTGCGGGCGGTAATATCGATCTTCGCGGAACATTACGCGTTAAAGATGGCTTGTTTAAAAGCGATATCCCCGGCCTGTTGGCGCAATATGTTGATGGATTGACTATTAATGACTTCCAACTGCAATGGAACAGCCCGCGTATGCCCTGGCTAACCAACGGTATTGAAGTAAACCATTTCAAAAACCTTAAAATAACAGATTTTGAAGGCACAGGGGCGCCGAATAACCCGAAAGCCTACCCTGTTGAGGTAAAAGATGGTGAGGGCTTTGAAAGCGATTTAAAACCTGCTGACTTACATACGGTTGATGTGAGGTAGCGATAATAGCTAAGCGCCATTTTCAAAACTTCCCACCGGCTGAAAAAGTATGTCATTTCGAATCTGCAAGCACAGCATTGTTACCGGGTGCAGATGAGAAACCTTATACACGTGATAAGCACAACGGATATGACGCATAAGATTTCTCACTATCGTTCGAAATGACAACGGGTAATTATCGATCAGCTCCAGTCAAACTCTTTCACCACCCCATCCAGTTTCCATTTCGCGGGCCATTGGTTGGTGAGCCAATCCAGCGGTTCGCCAATTGGCTGCACCTTTGCTGCCGATGCGAAGCATTGTTTAATAAATGCCTTTTGCTCTGCGCCCAAAGCTTCGGGCTGGGCGGATATGAATAGCGGTGCGCTGCTTTGGGCCAGCAACTGCATCCATTGTTTGTTTTTGGCCCAGGGTATTTTGGTGGTCAGGCCAACGCAATCGCCATCATCTGCATAAAATTTATTGTGTTGCACCATACGGAAACCTAAAGTGTTCACACCCATTTTACGGGTACGCTCCCACTCATTGCCGCTGGTATCATCGCCGGTACGGTTCAACTCAAATATCCCGGCGCTCAGGTGGCTCATGGTATTGCAACCAATAATATACATATCGCCTGCCGCCCCACGTATGGCCCGGTAAAGGTTCAGGATGATCTCGGCAGTAGTTTTGGTATTATCATTGAAGCGCCATCCCTGCACGGTAAGCTCATCATTCATTTGAGAGCCCCAGCGGCCAAAAATATCATAACTGGTATAGTCGTGCTTTACCATATCGTAGCCCCAATCCTTATATATACCTATATTCTTTTTTATAGAGGCAATGTTCTCCTCAATACTTGGGTCAAGGGTTGGTTGCATGGGGTTATCCCTGCCGGGGATGCTGGCTGCCCACAAACTTTTATTGCTGCTGCGCAGCCCACTTAGCGGCCTTGTCCACAGCCCGGCGCGCATACCCAGCTGGTTAATATTCACGGCCAGCTTATACATATCCTTAAACTTATCATTAGGGCGCGAGTAATCGTCGCGGTAGTCCTTGTCATTAGGCGCATAGGCCGCCCAGCCATCGTCAACTACCGAAAACGGGCGGTTATTGGTATTGGTAACCAGGTCGGCAAGCATAGTGGTATGCTGTATGATCAGGTCGTAGGAGTTATTGCCATAGGCAAAATACCAGTCGTTAATACCGTAAACAGGCTTTGCTGGCAGGCGCGGTTTCTGGCACATGATCCCACAAAAACGGTGCGCTGCATAAAAAGTATTCTCGCCGGGGTTATTTTTTGTGGTGACAATATCAGCGGCAATTAAAACCCTGTCGCCCAGGCTTACACCTATGCCACCGCTGCAGGTATCCATTGTCAGCTGCATTTTGCCATCGCCTGTTTGCCAGTAGCAAATGGTATTGCAGCCCGTTTTTACTCCGAAGCAGGTAGTGGCCGTGGCGCTATGCTGCACAACATACCAGGGCAGTTTTTTGCTGAATAATGCCGGTTGGAAATTAACATCGCCATAAGTGCGTTCCCAATGATCGCCAAGAACGGTTGTTTTGGGTGGCTGCGCATAAGCCCACTGTAATTGAACAGCATGCAATGCGTCATTTGGGGCATGCACGCTAACCTGCAAGGCATCATTATGATAGTGCAGTTTAACCGTTACGCTCTTATATGTCCAGGTTTGCTTGTCTGCCGATTGAAGCTGATGCAGCCCATCATCCAGCTTAATAAAAACTTTGGCAGGCAGGTGAATAAGCTCATGCCCATAGCTAAATGCATTTACCGATTTTACAAAAAGCAAACTTGCCAGCGATGTGCCGGATAATTGTATAAAATGTTTCCTGTTCATTATTAGGTTAGCTGATGTACTATAAAATCGCCGAAATTCTTACATTCCGGATAATTGTATCTTGTACGGTAAATGTAGTACAAAAATGGAAAATTAAAATGGTTTTTGTCATCCTGAGCGCAGCGAAGAATCTTACCGCGTTCTAACCAAGCGCTTGGTGACCGTCCGCTCTTATATAGATCCTTCGCTGCGCTCAGGATGACAAACTTATATTACACCAACTGCTAAAAATTATACTGCTCCAACGCATCGGCCACCATATCCAACACCTCTTCACGCTCCACCCCGGCATTTTTGCAGATATGCAGATGCTTATGCGGGCCGGGCTCAAAACTGGCTATAAATATGCCTTGCTTATATAGCTCGAATTTACATTGTTCGCCATCATGGTGCATGTAATCACGTATCTCGAAGTGATGGTTCTGATCATTATAGCTTACCGATATTTCAAAAAGTTCCATGCGCTTATTTTATTATTATCAAACCATAATCATGGCGTATTGTTGTAAATGATACATCAATAATAATATTTATGAGCCTTGTAAAATATGCCAAAAAGCGGGACTTCAACAAAACCGCCGAACCAAAAGCCGGAATGAGCAAGGATAAAGACCATTTGATGTTCGTGATCCAGAAGCATGATGCATCGCGCCTGCATTATGATTTCCGGCTGGAAATGGATGGCGTATTAAAAAGCTGGGCGGTGCCCAAAGGCCCATCAACCGACCCAAAAACAAAGCGCCTGGCCATGATGGTAGAGGATCATCCGTTCGACTACCGCAATTTTGAGGGCATCATCCCACAAGGCCAATACGGCGGCGGTACGGTGATTGTTTGGGACGAAGGTACCTACGAACCTATTGAGGAAATAAAAGGCAAGAAGGCCCAGGAAAAGCACCTGCTACAGCAATTAAAGGCAGGGTCGGTAAAAATAAAACTTCATGGCGAAAAGCTGAATGGCGAGTTTGCTTTGGTGAAAACCCACGGCATGGGCGAAAATGCATGGCTGCTGATAAAACATGATGATAATTTTGCAAGCACATCCGATATTACTAAGAAAGAAAAGTCGGTGCTATCTGGCAAAACCATTGCTGCTATGGAAAAAACCAGCGAAAAGGTTTGGCAGCACGGGCACGAGGAAAATGTAGAAGAACCGAAGAAAGGCAGTAAAAAAAAAGTCCCGGCGGAACCGACTGAGGAAATGGTGGGTGAAGACCTGGCTGAGGGACAAATGGATACGACTATAGATACCGCCGCGCTGATAAAAGCCGCGCCAAAATCGGCTATCCCCACAAATATTCAGCCTATGAAGGCCACGCTGGTGGATGAACCTTTTGACGACCCGGATTGGCTGTACGAAGTGAAATGGGATGGATATCGCGCCATTGCCACCATCAACAAAGGGCAGGCCGACCTGATATCGCGGAATAACAAAACCTTTAACGAGAAATTTTACTCCATTCATAAATTATTGCAAAGCTGGAAGATAAACGCGGTGCTTGATGGCGAGATATTGGTTTTAAATGATAAAGGGATCTCCGACTTCGGCGCCTTACAAAACTGGCGCAGCGAGGCCGATGGCGAACTGGTTTTTTATGTATTTGACATACTTTGGTACGAGGGTAAAAACCTAATGGGCCTGCCATTATACCAGCGCCAGGCTATTTTGAAGGAGGTACTTCCTACCAGTAACGATCATATACGCCAGAGCAAAGTATTTAATGCCAGCGGTATTGATTTTTTTAACGCTGCTGAACGGATGAGCCTGGAAGGAATCATAGCTAAAAAAGCAAGCAGCGTTTATACTGCCGACCTGCGCTCCCGCGAGTGGCTCAAGATAAAGGTACACCAGCGGCAGGAGGTGATCATTGCCGGGTTCACTAAAAACGCGGGCACCAGCAAATCATTCAGCGCGCTGGTTTTGGGGGTGTATGATGGCGATATTTTAAGATACGCGGGCAAAGTAGGCACCGGGTTTTCGGATAAGCTGCAAAAGGAAATGATGGAGCAGTTTAAGCCACTCATTATTGATAAAAGCCCCTTTGATGTGGAACCTGATGTAGATAAGCCTTCGCGCTTTCGCCCAAAGCGCATGGGTGCCAAACCTACCTGGTTAAAACCACAATTGGTTTGCGAAGTGGCATATGCAGAGGTAACCGGCGATGGTGTTTTTCGGCAGGCATCATTTAAAGGTATGCGTGTGGATAAAAAAGCAAAAGATGTAATACTCGAAACGCCGAAGGGAACTGCCGGAACCGTTAAAGAAACCGATATAAAACAAAACCATAACGATGTGATAAAGCCGCCAAAAGATACCGACCGCAAAACATTGCTAAACCCTACCGATGAAACACAAGTACGCAAAGTTTGCGGCCACGAACTAAAATTCACCCACCTGAGCAAAATTTACTGGCCCGAGGATGGCGTTACCAAGCGCGATATGTTCAATTACTACTATCGCGTAGCTGAATATATTTTGCCTTATTTAAAGGACAGGCCCATGTCGCTCAACCGCTTTCCCGATGGTATACACGGGCCAAGCTTTTACCAAAAGGATATAAAAGGTAAAGCGCCTGACTGGATAACCAAAACATTCCCCTATATTACAAGCGACGGCGAGCATAAGGAATATTTAGTCGGGTCGGACGAGGCCTATTTGTTATGGATGGCATCATTAGGATGTATCGAGATGAACCCCTGGTTTAGCAGGGTAAAATCGCCCGATAACCCGGATTACTGCGTGATAGACCTTGATCCTGACAAAAACACATTCGACCAGGTAATAGCCGCGGCGCTGGAAGTTAAAAAAGTGCTTGACGCGATTGATGTTCCCTCCTATCCAAAAACATCGGGCTCAACGGGCATGCATATTTATATCCCGCTGAATGCGAAATATGATTATGAGCAGTCGCAGCTATTTGCCCGGATCATTGTAGATATCGTACACAAACAGCTACCCGATTATACCAGCCTTGAGCGTATGGTAGCCAAGCGCAATGGCAAAATGTACCTTGACTTTTTGCAGAACAGGCCGGGTGCAACTATAGCCGGGCCATATTCACTGCGGCCAAAAGTTGGTGCAACAGTTTCTATGCCATTAGCCTGGGATGAGGTAAAACCCGGCTTAACCATGAAGGACTTTACCATATTCAATTCCATTGACCGCTTGAAGGAAACCGGCGACCTGTTTAAAGGCGTATTGGGCAAAGGTATCGACCTTGAAAAAACAATAAAAAAGGCGAAAAGCATGTTTGGATAATACATTTATTTCAATCAATGCATTAAAAAACAAAGCAAAAAGCCGGTAAATTAAATTTACCGGCTTTTTGCTTTTAGCAGCTATGCTGTTTAACATCGGTTATTAATGCCTGCCGCTTGAATTACCTGAAGTTTGTGAGGATTTGCCTCCTTTGCTGGCCATTTCGCGTTGTTTGCTTTCATCCATGTTAGCAAAATTTCCTGAATTGCTACTGTTGGCCCTGTTTTGGCCATGCTGGTTTGACTTGCTGTCGTTACCTGTTTGATTTTTTTGATTAGTTGCCATTTTAATAATTTTTAATGGTTTATAAAATGTGTGAACTACCCTATAAGGCATAATAGTTATGCCGTTCAAGCCACAAAATAATAAGGAAACTGATTTACAAAACCTTAAGAGAAATTAAAATGCCAGGCGCAAAAAAGGCAAAGTTTTGGATAAAAGATATATTGTCCCCGCAGGGAAACAATAGTGTACACTATTCTCAATTAGCGTTTAAACAGCTATTATAATATTTCAAATAAAAACCCGGCCACCCGGTATATTTATGATAATTATTGAATTTTTAAGCGTTTTACCAGCCATGGTAAACTTAAGCCCTGCCCTATCAGGGTAAAAAGCACCACAACTATTGATATAAATATAATGGCATTGCGTTGTGGGAACGGGCTGCCATCGCTGAGTGTTACAGGCAGGCCAATAGCAATCGCCAGCGATACGATACCCCTCATACCCGACCAGCTGATGATCAGGCTGTTTTTAAAATCGAGCAGGGCATCTTCGGTTATTTTACCTTTATTTTTTTGAAAAGCCCGCTGAAGGTTGATCCTTTGCATAAATACACGTACCATACGTAACGCCAAGGCAATTACCGTAATAACAAATGCATAACCAATGTATTGTAATACCTGGCTGCTGTTTATGTTTTTGTATATATAAGGTAGCTGCAAACCTATCAAAATGAATATTAATCCGTTAAGTAAAAAAATAATAATTTCCCATATCGATTTGGATTGCTGCCTCAATTGCTCGGGAACGTCCCGGTTTTTAAGGCGGGCAATAATTAAACCTAATATAACCACCGCTATAACGCCCGATACATGTACATTTTCGGCTACCAGGTAAGTTATAAATGGCATTAAAAGCATAAAGCTGATAGTGACCAGGTAATTGCCCCTTACCCGTAAAAGAATAAATGTCAGCAGTTGTCCCATAACCCAACCCACCAGCAAGCCGCCAGCCATCAGGTATACAAATTGCAGCGAGGCACGCCATAAAATAAAAGCCGTACCTGTTACAGCTGCAACAGCAAACCGGTAAGCTACTAATGCCGATGCATCATTCACCAGGCTTTCGCCCTCGAGGATGGTAACGGTATTGTGCGCAAGGCCCAAACCTTTGGTTATGCTCATGGCTGCCACGCTATCGGTAGCTGATAATATGGCGCCCAACACAAAGGCTAGCGGCCAGGTCATTCCGGGTATTAAATAATGGGCGAAAACGGCTATGCCCGATGCTGTTATAAAAACCAGCGAAATAGCCAGCGTACCTATAGTATTGATATTGGTTTTAAATTCTTGAAAGGATATATTAAACGCGGCATCATACAGTAAAGGCGGCAGGAATATCAGGAAAACTATTTCGGGGTTAAGCGCTATATTGGGTAGCGATGGAATAAACCCAACAGCGATACCTGCAACGATAAGCAATATAGGGTAAGGCAGTTTTATCTTATCGGCAATTGCCGAAAGGCCGATCATGATAGCAAGGATAATGAGTACAATACTGTAATTTTCCATAATGATTAGGCTTTCAGGGTACTATCAGGCTATAAATATAATACTTGTTATTTTAAAATCCATCAGCGTTTTGCCCGGATGACAAAGCTTCCGCCCTTACTTCCCCAGCTACATCTTATGGCCTAAATGCACGACAAAGAATGACTATTTTTTAATATTTTTTCGCATGTTTTCGCTTAAAAAAAATCACAATAGCTGTAAATTTTAATTATCAAAGCCATCACAACAATATGGAATAATTTTAGATATGCATTTGGTACACTAAACAATTAAAACCATGTCAGGTATTTTGTACACCATTGCTGTTATCCTGGTTATATGCTGGGCTATCGGGTTCTTTGCTTATTCCGCAGGCGGAATTATACACGTATTATTGATTATTGCTATTATAGCATTGGTTCTCGGCGTTATACGCAGGGCCTGATCACAGTAAGAATTTAAGCGGCCGGTATAATTATATTGGCCGCTTTATTTTTATTTACAACAGCGCTTGTTGCGTTTACCGCCTTATTACCATCGTTTACCGATTATTTTTAATACCCGGCAAAGTTTGGGTTCCGCTATATGGTGCTATCTTATATTTTTGAATAAAAAAATCAGGCATCATGACAAACTCTTCAGCAACACCGGCAGCTAATCTTACCGATTACATAAATTCAACTGCTATTTTCAGCGGCATTAATAAAATCATTTTTAGTAAGGATTTTAAAGGCGGCAAGGTTAATAACATATTCGGTAGTACCGAGCTTGATTTTAGCCAGGCAGATATCCGTGGGGTAGCCGTTCTTGATATATCGCAGGTTTTTGGCGAAATTAAGTTAACCGTTCCGGCAAACTGGCGTGTGGAAAGCGATGTTTCGCATTTCTTAGCTGCGGTTGATGATTTCAGGGACACTAAGCTACAGCATATTAATACCAGCAAAGTATTGATACTTACAGGCCTTTCGGTACTTGCCGCGGTTGAAATTTTAAGTGCGTAAGCATCGGCATATAACGGGTAGTAAAAATTCTTTAGGGCAGTTAGTGAAATAACCTGGCAAAATGATTTTCCAAATGGTTGCGTATGCCGTTTCTTAATTTTTCAGCCGAGCCCTGCTCAATAAGCTCGATAAGGCCTGCATGCGAAACAAACTCATTTAAAACAACCTGCTTCTTCAGCAAGCCGCTTTTGTGAACATAATCAAATACAGGCAATAACATTTTCTGAAAATTCTTCAGCGTTTCATTACCTGTTATATCATATAAGCGGCCATGAAATTTTATTTCCTGCTCAATTTGAAACAAATGCTTCTGCGACTTTTTAGGTTCCGATTTAACAATTAGTTTTAATTCGGCAATATCTTCGGGTGTAACCCTTTGTATAATAAAATCGGCCATGCCAATTTCAAGCGAAAGCCGCATCTCAAATATTTCTTTTAGCGTAGCATCATCCAGCATTTGAGGGTTCATACTTTTTTCAAGGATGGATGCCAGATCGGGGCTGGTAATTACCGCGCCGCGGTGCTTTTTCGAGTCTATCAGCCCTATCATCCTTAACCGCAGCAAGGCCTCGCGTATTACCGTTCGGCTCACGCCCAGCGCCTTGGTAAGTTCCAGTTCTTTTGGAATGGAATCACCAACCTTGTAATTCTTATCTATAAATAATTCAATTAAATTCTTTTCAACCCTGTCAACCAACGAGCTGGTATCAATATTTTTAAAGTTGTCCTTAAGATCAAATGCTGTCATAATTATTGGCTGTAAACATACGAAATAGCAATTTTATTATCCAAATTCTCTTAGTGTATTTATAACACTCACATTATCAATGTTAAAAATACTTCATTAATTATTTTGAAAGATAAAAAAATATTTTCTATAATTGTATTATGTATGACATAATACAATTTAAAATCCAATCATTATGAAACAAAGATTTACTTACTACCGGGTGTGGTTATTGGCAATGGGAATGTTTCTCTGTTCAATAGCACATGCCCAAAACATCAAAATCACCGGGCAGGTAACCGCTTCCGATGACCACAGCCCTCTACCGGGGGTTTCTGTTATTGTAAAAGGTACTAACAATGGTACTCAAACTGATGCATCCGGTAAATTCAGCATTAACGCTGCAAAAGGCGATGTGCTGATATTTAAATTTCTTGGTTATTCACCAGCACAGGTAAAGGTTGGCAACCAAAGTGTTGTTGATGTATCTATTGTACCGGAAAATAAAACTTTAAATGAAGTTTTGGTTCTTGGTTACACCACACAATCAAGAGCTACGGTAACCAGTGCGGTGGCTAAGCTTGATCAGCAAGTTTTGGCTACCGCGCCGCGGGCTAACGTAGCTGATGCATTACAGGGAACCGTATCCGGGTTACAAGTGATCTCCCAGACTGGCCAGCCAGGGGCTTCCCCTTTAATCGTTCTAAGGGGCGGGGCTTCTATCCCTGTTCCCGGCGGCTCTGGCCCCGCGCAGCCGCTTATCGTTGTAGATGGCGTAGTGAGGTCGTATAGTGATATAGTCCAGGAAGATATTGCTTCTGTTGATATTTTGAAAGATGCTGCAGCAACAGCTATTTATGGTTCAAGGGCAAGCAATGGCGTTATACTTATTACCTTAAAAAAGGGTAAACAAGGCACCGGGGAAATAAACTATAAATATACAGAAGGCTTTAATCAGAATAGGCAAGGTTACCAGTTTCTGGATGCGGAGCAATATATTTATTATGGCAGGTTAGGCGGTATAGCTTCAGGGCGCACAGTAGCAGCCATCAACCAGTCCGCGGGGTATGGCTTAAGCACAACCCCTACAGCCCTGGCAGAATATGATATACAGGAATCAACGCCGGCTAATCAATATCTATTAAAACAAGGGTGGCAGCTAATGAATGACCCTATAGTACCCGGTACGCAAATTATTTTCAAGGATAATGAAAAACAAATTCAGAATATGGTATTCAGAAATACCCAAAGTCAGGATCAATACATTAGTGCGGACGGTGGAAATGACAAGGGGCTTTATTATGCAAGCCTTGATTATTATAATGAACCCGGAGTTGTTATAGGTGGTAACTACAAACGCTACGCAGGCAGTTTCAACGGATCATATAAGGTAAAGCCTAATGTTGAGGTATTCAGCGGCTTAACTTTCTCCGATAATCAAAATCAAGGCGATGCACAATCCGATTTAGCTACATTTTATAGGGAATTATCGTTACAACCAACTTTTGACCCATGGCTTAATGCTGCTAATACAATTCCTAATCCTGGGAATGGGGGTGGAAGTTTAGATGGTAACCCATTATATTATATACAGCACGAAATAAACAGCGATGAGGTTGATCGTATTGTTGCAAATGCCGGTTTTAACTGGACGATAATCCCTAATTTAACTTTTAAACTGTCGGGTTCTGGTTATTACTACCAAGAAGTGAACCAACAGTTTACCGAGGCCGAGCAAACTATAGCGCAGATGCAAACTACCCCCCAGGGTTATACTACAACACGCCCTGCAAGTGCATTTAATGACAGGGTTTTCACGCAAACCTATGATGGTACTTTAAATTATCTTAAATCATTCGGGAAAAATAATTTCAACTTATTATTAGGAGCTGAATATAATGATGTATCATCGTTAAATATATACACATCCGGAACAAATGCAGCTACTGATAATATAAATACTGTAAACGCGTCTACCGTGTTTGCAGCCGGTAGTGGCAATGGAAGCTACGCTACAAATTTCAGAATTATATCCACTTTTGCATCGCTGAATTACGATTATGACCAAAAGTATCTGTTTAACGCGGTATTGAGGGAAGATGGTGTATCAGTATTATCTCCTCAAACAAGGATTGGCTATTTTCCAGGCATGTCTGCCGGGTGGAATGTAGCAAAAGAAGATTTCTTCCAAAACTCGGGCATCAGTAAAATATTATCTACTATTAAACCACGTATTAGTTATGGCTCAAATGGCAATATTTCAGGCCTGCAAAGCACTAGCAGCAACACCCAGTACACTTATCAGGGTGGCTATGGCAGTACCAGCGGTTATCCACAATATAATGGTCTTGGTGCCTTTACCAATACACAACTTCCTGATCCTAATCTGCAGTGGGAAACCAGTACAACTAAAGACGCGGGTATTGACCTGGGATTTTTGCATGACCGCATAAGTTTAATTGTTGACTATTATGATAAAGTTAACAGCAATTTGCTTACACAATACACTTTACCAGCTACTGCGGGCTTTAGCAGCATTTTAACAAATGATGGCACCTACCAAAACAAGGGATGGGAATTTACTTTAAAGGCTAATTTGATTAACAGCCCTAACGGATTCAGGCTTGATTTTGGCGCCAATGCATCTTATAGTAAAAGTAAAGTTTTAAAACTACCGTATAATGGCCAGCCAAATAATGAGGTAGGTACCATACAGATATGGAATCCTAAAACGGGCGGATTGATGACTGTAGAAGGTGAACAGCAGGGGCAAACGATGGGTAACGTATATGGTTATAAGGAGCTTGGCATTTTTCAAAGTGAAGCGCAAATAGCTGCTGTAGCCGGCAACCGTAATGATGAAATCGGCCATGTTACCGGGCCAAACATTGCTGCCGGTTCGGCTGGCCACATTGTGCCGGGCGATGTAAACTGGGAAGACGTAAATGGCGACGGTATAATTGATTCGCGCGACCAGGTTTACCTGGGTAATATATTCCCTGATTGGACAGGCGGTTATAATTTTAACGCTGCGTATAAAGGGTTCTCGTTATATGCCCGTTTTGATTTTTCATTAGGAAATGTAATTTATAATGATTTTGTGGCAAGGTCATTAGGCCAATACCAGGGAACGTTTAATATGATACAAGAGATGACAAATTCCTGGTCGCCAACCAACACAAATACAATGATCCCACGGGTAACTTATGCCGATCAGGTTTCAGGTTCAGGAGCTAATTATACAAGGGCAAATAATGCGAACGCCGCTTTGGACGGTGAAAATTCACAATTTTATGAAAGCGGTAATTATACGGCCTGTCGCGAAATTACCTTGTCTTATACCTTCTCTAAGGCATTACTGGCAAAAACCCACGTGTTTAAATCTGCACGATTATTTGTAAGCGGCGACAATCTCTTTTATATAAAGAGTTTCAGCGGCCCTGATCCTGAAGCACCGGTTACGGCTGGTACTAACCTTATTAATGGTATCTATCAGGGCAGTTATCCTACACCGCGTACTTACGCATTAGGCGTTTCAGTTTCCTTATAACTATTTAATCAATCAATAATGAAAAAGTATATAATCATATTGTTATCCGGCTTAGGTATGCTAAGCCTGGTAACCTCATGCAAAAATGACCTAAACCTGGCGCCAATAAGTACGATAGGTACTGGCAATTTCTTTAAAACAGCTACACAGTTTGATTCGTTTATGGCGGGTATCCACAGCACATTCCGTGCTAACACTGAAAGTTTTCAGCGGTTAGGTGAAGATCGTGCAGATATATTTGGAACCGACCCCGGGTCAACCACAGCGTTTACCGGTGAAGCTACACAGGGATTGGAGAATATGTGGAATCAAACGCTATCGCTGACTGCTGCAGAAGTAAATAATTATGGTATCCCCCCTGTTCAAGCAGGTAATAACTTTTATTTTAACATTGGCCAAATCAATAATATGATAGTTCAGCTAAACAGTACTACTGTTGTTGTGCCGGCCACTAAAAGTTATTACTTAGGTATATGTTATGGTATGCGCGCTTTCTATTATTTTCAACTCTACCGCAGTTGGGGCAATGTTCCTATAACTACTACACCTATTGTAGTTAACATTTCTAATGTTAATCAGGCGGAGGCGCCTGCGGCAAGTGTGATGGCGCTTATTAAATCGGATATAGATCAGTCGGTAGCCGCCTTTGCTGGAAATTACACATTTATGAACTCAAAAGGGTACTGGTCATTATCAGCTACGTTAATGCTTAAGGCCGATGTTTATTTATGGACAAGCAGCCATAATTCCAGCCTGGCTGATGCCACAACTGCGCTTACGGCTTTGAACACTATTCAAACTAATGTTCCTACTTTATCGCTATTGCCATCTTATTCAAGCGTTTTCGCCACTACAAACAGGGGTAATAACGAGATCATATTTGCGATCCATAATACATTAAATGAATATGCAATGACCTGGGTACAAAATTCTTATGTACCACAAAACAACCTTATAATTGCTTTTTATGATTCAACACAAAACCGCCAGTTTAACTCAACTACCGATAACTGGGGTGGCTTGTTGCGGGCTCCTGTATTAATAAAAACTTTCAGGCGGTTTAATCCTCTTGACAGCAGGAGGCTGGCTACCATACAACCATGTTATACCAAAAACACTACTACCGGGGTATATACAATGGCCGGCTGCTTTGTTGATAAATACTCGGGCGAACAAAATGCAGGGGTAAGATCAATAACCAACGACTTCCCAATATATCGTTATGCTGATTTGCTTTTAATGAAAGCAACTGCCGAAGTTTACCTGGGGCAAAGCCCGGCTACTGAGATTAACCTGGTAAGGGCAAGGGCATTTGGTGCAAATTATAATGCTGCTACAATGAGTTATCCTAATCAGGCTATAGATGCCAACCCAAGAGAGGCAATTTTACAGGAGCGTTTCTTTGAATTTATTTTTGAAGGAAAAAGATGGTATGACTTAAGAAGCTTTGGTGATAGCTATGTGTACGAACATACAGCATTGACCGCGGCAAATGCATACGCTTTATTTTGGCCGATTGATCAAAGTACACTGATAAATGATCCGTTGTTAGTGCAAACACCGGGTTACGCATCCCATTAATATTTTATAAAGAAACTATGCTTTTATAGTATGGATTAGTTGGTTTAATGAGAGAGTGCTTTATTAAATACCGGGGGCGTAGTAACCCCCGGTATATAAAGCGTTTTACAACCATGATGATCAGTACATTTAAAAAAATCTCATAAATAATTATTCAATGAAATTTGAACATTTACAAGGATTAATTGCAGCGCCATTTACGCCAATGGATAAAAACGGCGATCTGAATATTGCGCTCATCCCATCATATTACGAATTTTTGAAACACAACGGAGTTACAGGCGCATTTATTTGCGGCTCTACAGGCGAAGGTGTTTCTATTACTGTTGAAGAAAAGAAGGCGGTAACCCAAGCCTGGGCAAACTGCACCGTTAACGATAAAGATTTTAAAGTAATGCTATTGGTTGGCGGCAATACTCTTGCCGATTGTAAAGAATTGGCTAAATATGCACAAAAAGTTGGTATATATGGTGTTTCATTTACCTCGCCAAGCTACTTTAAACCAGCAAGCGTTGCTATACTGGCGCAAATGTGCCGTGAGATAGCCGCGGTTGTGCCCGATATGCCCTTTTACTATTATCATATCCCCGTATTAACACATACTAATTTTTTAATGATAGGTTTGTTAAAGGCGATTGGTGACATCCCCAACTTTGCCGGCATAAAATACACCCACGAAGATTTTATGGATTTTCTTTCGTGCCTTAACCATAATAATGGCCACTACGATATGCTATGGGGCAGGGATGAAAACATGCTATCGGCATTGGCATTGGGCACAAAGGGAGCTGTAGGCAGTACTTTTAATTACGCCGCGCCATTGTATACACGCATGATAACAGCATTTAATAATAACGACCTGCAAAAAGCCCAACAGTTGCAGCAAAAAGCCATTGATATGATAACGTTGTTAGGCAAATACGGTGGCATTGCTACAGGTAAGGCTTATATGAAATTGATAGGGATAGATTGCGGCGAATTTAGGCTGCCGGTAAAAAATATGAATGAAGAACAGTTTGAAAAGTTTAAATTAGACGTAGCTGAATTAGGGTTTGACACTTTTAAATCAAAACCCCCTGTTGCTATGGCTGATAAACACCATGAATAAATTTATTCCCGTTGTTATAGTATTTTGTTTATTTATGTTGATAGATCAGGCTCTGCATGCTCAAAAAATAATTGAGAAACCTATTGAGTGGCGGTTAGCTGCTAAACTTCAAAACACAGATGGCACAACCTCAACCGGTTTTGCGGGAGCAATTAATGGCGTTTGCGGCAATGTATTAATTGTTGCCGGAGGGGCTAATTTCCCCGGCAAATTGCCCTGGGAAGGTGGCACGAAACATTATTCAGATGAAATTCATATACTCCAAAAACAGGGCGATAAATTTGAATGGAATAAAGATGTAAAGCTTAAGCTGCCCGAACCGGTAGCCTATTGTGGTAATATCTCAACCCCTTATGGCATACTATATGCAGGCGGCGAAAACGATATGGGCCTTTCAAACAAGGCCTATTTATTAAACTGGAACCCCGGGCATGATCAGCTTGAGATTAAGGAATTACCCAATTTACCATTAAAAATTACCAATGTTGCCTTAACAAATGCTGGTAGTATAGTATATGCTGCCGGTGGAGATGAACAAAATAATTCTACCAGCTTTTTTTATTGTATAGATTTAAAAAGCTACAACCCGCAATGGCGCCCTTTGCCCAGGTTGCCCCTCGCTTTAGCCAATACAACGGCAATTGCGCAAAAAGCTGATGATGGCACCCATATTTTCATCATAGGCGGCAGAACTAAAACGCCCTCGGGGATAAGTGGATTACATCATACAGTTTTTGAATACAACACTTCAAAATGTACCTGGAGAGAATGTGCAGGCATCTCCGATGGAAAAAATACAATGAACCTTTCTGCCGGTGCAGGTATTTCGGTTGATAAGCATTTTATTTTAATAACCGGTGGCGATAATGGCGTAGTGTTTCATAAAATTGAAACCTACCTCGCCCAAATTTCCCAAACCAGTACAGCAGCAGAAAAAGAAAAGCTTACAATAGAAAAAAATAAACTAAACACTGATCACAAAGGTTTTTACCGGGGTATACTTTTGTATGACACCCGCCATAACAAATGGACAAAAATTGGTGAATTGCCTTTTCCCGCCCACGTAACTACGACTGCAACAAAATGGGGAAAAGATATCGTACTTTCAAACGGCGAGATAAAACCGGGTGTCCGTACGCCGGATATAATGATAGGGAAGATCAATATAACTGAAAAAAATGCAGAGTAAAAGTTATCCATGGATATTAGTAGGCCTGCTATGGGTAGTAGCATTGCTGAATTATATGGACAGGCAAATGCTATCGGTTATGAAACCCGCCATGCAAATGGATATAGCCCAACTACGGTCAGCCACCAACTTCGGCTACCTGATGGCTATTTTTTTGTGGATATATGGTTGCATGAGCCCGGTATCAGGCATTATTGCCGATAAATTTAACCGTAAATGGCTTATTGTTTATAGTTTGCTGGTTTGGTCGGGCGTAACCTTTGCAATGGGTTATGCAACAACTTTTAACCAGGTTTACTGGCTAAGGGCTGTCATGGGTATCAGCGAAGCGTTATATATTCCGGCTGCTTTATCCTTAATTGCCCATTTCCACTCATCCAAAACAAGGTCGCTCGCTATAGGCATTCATATGACAGGGTTTTATGTCGGATCAGCGTTAGGGGGTTTCGGTGCTACCGTTGCCGCCGCGTATTCGTGGCAAACAACCTTTCATTATTTTGGGATGATCGGCATCCTGTATTCATTCGTATTGATGTTATTCCTACAAGGAGAAAAACATCCGGCAGAAAACCAAACGGATGATAAATTCACAATAGCCAAAAAAGCACCGCTGTTTAAAGGCGTAGGTATATTATTGGGCAATATTTCATTCTGGATCATACTTTTTTATTTTGCTGTTATAAGCGTACCGGGCTGGGCAGCTAAAAACTGGCTCCCAACCCTCTTTGCACAAAATCTAAATATACCCATGTCGCAGGCAGGCCCTATTTCAACCATAGCTATCGCCGCTTCATCATTTTTAGGTGTAATATTTGGCGGCATTTTATCTGATAGGTGGGTGCAGAAAAATGTTAAAGGCCGCATATACACCAGTGCCATTGGCCTGGCATTAACTATACCAGCGCTTTTACTACTTGGTTTTGGGCATACGTTTTTTAGCGTTGTAGGCGCTGCGCTTTGTTTTGGCTTAGGCTACGGGATATTCGACGCTAATAATATGCCTATCCTCTGCCAGTTTGTTTCGGCAAAATACAGGGGTACGGCATACGGCATTATGAATATGACAGGCGTATTTGCCGGGGCTTTTATTACCGACCTGTTAGGCAAATCATCAGATGCAGGAAACTTGGGTAAAGATTTCGCTATGCTGGCAGGTATTGTTTTGATCACCTTAGCTGTTCTGCTTTATTTTTTAAGGCCAAAGGAAAAAGATTTTGTTGACGCGTAGCCGGACTAATAATGAATATGAATACCAAACGGAATCTTTTAACCATCCTGCTGCTGTTTATCCTTTTGTTGATGAACCTGTGCCTGCTTGCACAAAATAAAACTATAAAAGTGGCGTGTATTGGTAATTCCGTTACTTATGGCTACGGTTTACAAAACAGGGAGCAGGAATGTTACCCGGCAAAGCTGCAATTGCTGTTAGGTAATAATTACAATGTTATAAATTTCGGGCATAGCGGAGCTACCTTATTAAAACAAGGGCATAACCCCTATTTTAAAACAAAGGAATTTGCTGATGCCATAATCTTTGCACCCGATATTGCCATCATTCATCTCGGCCTGAATGATACCGACCCCAGGGACTGGCCAAATTACCATGATGATTTTGAAGCGGATTATGCATGGTTGATAACTGCTTTTAAAAAGGCCAATCCTTTGGTTAAAATATATATCTGCCGTTTAACCCCCATTTTCAGCGGGCATCCGAGATTTAAGTCGGGCACACGGGATTGGTATTGGCAAATTCAAAACCTTATCCCCCTTATCGCGAAAGCAAACAACACCGGCCTGATCGACCTGCACGAACCGCTATATGCACGCCCCGATCTATTTGCGGATAATATACACCCGGATAAGGAAGGCGCATCTATTTTGGCAGCAACGGTTTACCACGCTATCAGCAAAAACTATGGGGGCTTAAAACTTCCCGAAGTATTTGCCAATAATATGGTATTACAGCGTAAAATGCCAGTGCCAGTATATGGAACCGCCAATACCGGCGATGCTGTTGAAGTAGATTTCGGGCAGCACAAATTAACTGCCGTTACGGATGAATATGGCAACTGGAAAGTAACCCTCCCTCCTATGCTGCAAGGCGGCCCTTTTAACATGGTTGTAAAGGATAAAGATTCAACCATCAACATAAAAAATATATTGATCGGTGATGTGTGGCTATGCTCCGGGCAATCAAATATGGCATTCCCGCTTAGTAACGAGGCTGAGGGTAAAAATGAGATAAGCAATGCTGCAAATAACAAAACAATAAGGTTATACCAGCTTAATGTGTTGAAACAAACCGATTCCATTACCTGGGATACGGCGACCTTGGCTAAGATAAACCGCTTAAAATATTTTTCAGGAAAATGGCAGGAAAGCAATGCACTTTCGGCCCGCGACTTTTCGGCAATAGCCTATTATTTTGGCGAAAAGATAAGTAAAGAAGAAGATGTACCGATAGGCATTATTGAAGTAGCCGTAGGTGGTTCACCCATAGCATCGTGGATTGACCGTTATACCATGGAGCATGACCCTGTAGCAGTGGATATATTGAACAACTGGCGAAAATCAGATTTTATTATGCAGTGGTGCCGCGACAGGGCCGATGTGAATTTAAAATATGCAACCAATCAAAAGCAACGCCATCCTTACGAACCTTGTTATAACTACGAAGCAGGTATAGCCAATTTAACCGCATTCCCGGTTAAAGGCATATTGTGGTACCAGGGCGAAAGCGATGCACACAATATTGAATTATACAGTCACCTTTTTAAAACACTGGTTACAAGCTGGCGGCAAAAATGGGGATCTGACCTTCCGTTTTATTTTGTGCAGCTATCCGGAATCAACCGCCCATCCTGGCCTGGTTTCAGGGCTATGGAAAACAAGCTGCAACAGCAAATTCCGGGTGTACACATGGCTGTGAGTATGGATATGGGCGATTCGCTGAATGTGCATTATAAGCAAAAAAAGGTGGTGGCAAACAGGCTTGCCTTATTGGCCCTGCACTATACTTATAAAAAACAGGTAACTGCGGATGGCCCTGCGCCTTTGCAGGCCATCAGGAAAGGCAATACCATTATCATTGCATTTAATAGCGGTTTGGCAATAGCAAATAAGAAACCACTCACAGGTTTTGAATTGGTAAATGACAGAGGCGAAAGAACACCGGCAGTTGCCGCGATAAGCAAAAATAATGTATGGCTAAAAGTACCGCCGGGCACAACTGTCAATTCCATATTTTACGCAATGCAGCCTTATAACCATGCAAACCTGGTGAACACGCCGGGGTTACCGGCATCAACTTTCGTACTATACCTGAACAGTAATAAAAAATTTATTGAATAAGATGAATTATACCGACCAAGACATAGAAAATTTAAAAGGGTTTTACCAGCATCAATTGCTGAATGATACCGTTCCTTTTTGGTTCCCGCGTTCAATTGATGAGGAATATGGCGGCTACCTCCTGATGCGTAACCGCAATGGCAGCCTGCTTGATGATGATAAGGCTGTATGGATACAAGGGCGTGCAGCCTGGCTGTTATCAACCCTTTATAATACCATCGAACCAAAACAGGAATGGCTGGATGGCGCCAAAATAGGTATCGATTTTTTGAACCAGCATTGTTTTGATACGGATGGGCGCATGTTTTTTCATGTAACCCGCAATGGCAGCCCCATACGCAAGCGCCGTTATTATTTTTCCGAAACATTCGCCGTTATTGCTATGGCCGCCTATGCAAAGGCAACAGGCGACGAAGCCAGTGCCGAAAAAGCACGGTACCTGTTTGGCAAGTGTATTGAGTATGCGACTATCCCGGGTTTATTAGAACCGAAATTCGAACCAACCCGCCCGGCAAAGGGTATTGGCGTACCCATGATCATGATAAATACAGCCCAGCAACTAAGGGATACTATAGGCGACCCGCGCTGCGATGCATATATTACCAAATGGATAAAGGAGATCGAAACGGATTTTGTAAAGCATGATATTAAATGCGTTATGGAACAAGTAGCGCCCGATGGCAGTATTATCGACCATATCGATGGCCGCACTTTAACACCGGGCCATGCAATTGAAGGCGCATGGTTTATACTGCACGAAGCCAAACATCGCAATAACGACCCGCATTTAATTGAACTGGGCTGTAAGATGCTTGACTATATGTGGGAACGCGGCTGGGATAAGGAGCATGGCGGCATATTATATTACCGGGATGTATATGATAACCCGGTACAGGAATATTGGCAGGATATGAAATTCTGGTGGCCGCATAACGAAGTGATCATAGCTACCCTGCTTGCCTACACCATTACGGGCGATGAAAAATATGCTAAGTGGCACAAAATGGTGCATGATTATTCCTACAGCCATTTTCATGATAAGGAACATGGCGAGTGGTTTGGCTATCTGCACCGCGATGGCAGCATTGCCCAAACAACCAAGGGGAATTTATTTAAAGGCCCGTTTCATTTACCACGGCAGGAATGGTATTGCCTGCAATTATTAAACAATTATAAAAAGATATGAAAACGCTATTAATTTACGCGCTGCTAAGTATAATGTGCCTTAGCATAGTAAAGGCACAGCAAGCCGATGTGCCGGTTTTTGTTTCGGGTACCGATGGTTATAAAACCTTCAGGATACCCGCGATTATAAAAGCTCCAAATGGCAACCTTATCGCTTTTTGTGAGGGAAGAAAAAATGGCATGAGCGATTTTGGCAACATACAAATAGTGATGAAACGAAGCGCTGACAATGGTAAAACCTGGGGCTCCATACAAACAGTGGCCACAAACGATACCCTGCAAACAGATAACTCAGCCCCCGTAGTAGATATGACCGACCCCGCCTACCCACAAGGCAGGATCTTTCTTTTTTATAATACAGGTAATGCATCCGAGGCCAAAGTGCGAAGAGATATGGGATTGCGCGAGGTTTGGTATAAAACATCGGTTGATAATGGACTGACATGGTCGGCGCCGGTTAACATTACTTTGCAGGTACATAAACCAAATCAGCCAAAAATAAACAAGGCCTACAATTTTACCGAAGATTGGCGCAGCTATGCCAATACACCCGGCCATGCTATACAATTTACCGGGGGCAAATATAAAGGCCGCATTTATGTGGCGGCCAACCACTCGGCAGGTCAGCCACAACCAAATTATGCCGATGGCCGTGCATTTGGCTATTATACCGACGATCATGGTAAAACATTTAAAATAAGCGATGATGTAAACATGCCTGGCGGTAACGAGGTAATGGCTGCCGAACTATCAAAAAACAAGCTGATGCTGAATATCCGCAATCAAAAAGGCGATATAAAGCAAAGGATAATCGCCATAAGTAACAGCGGCGGGCAGCATTGGGATACTACTTATTTTGACCCGCACCTGCCCGACCCGGTTTGCCAGGGAAGTATCCTTTCCATCGCGAAGCAAAAAGGTAAATTTATACTTGCTGTTTGCAATGATGCCGACACCCAAAACAGGGATAGCCTTACCTTACGGATAAGCGATGATGAAGGAAAAACCTGGAAAACAAATTATACCATTGCGAAAAGCCCCGAAGGCTATAAAGGCGATTACAGCGCTTATTCAGACCTTGTTTGGGTGGACAAGAAACAGGTAGGTGTTATTTACGAAAAGGATAATTACAAACAGATAGTTTTCACAGTACGCGGCTGGTAGAAAATGAAAAAGTTTATCGCAATATGCTGCCTGCTATTTTTAGCCCTCACAGTCAGGGCGCAAACCCGGTTAAATGGATGTTTACATTTATACCTGTTGAGTAAACCATCCTGAATATATTCTATAAATCCAGGATGGTTAGTGTGTCTTTATCAATTTGCATTAAGCTGGTTAAGCACCGGCACCTTTACCGATCCAATATCCTGGTGAATAGTATCATTCAGTTGCTCAAAAACTGTAATATCATTCTCGCCTTTTCGTAACCAGCAGCCCGGCAGGTATAGCGTTTATTGCGGGCCAACTTTCCAGTACCTGCCCAGGTTATGCCCGTTCACAAATACAATTCCTTTACCCCATTTGCTCATATCAACAAAAGTATCCCCTATTTCAGTTAAATTAAATTTTGCATGATATATAGCCGGATGATCTGCAACAGCGCTCAGCTGGATATTGTTTAAACCCGGATCGGCTGACATGGGCAGCTTATACATTTGCCACTTGCCGGTGATTTCCTGGTCGCCTATTAATACCGGGCTTATAATACCTTTTAAATTATTAATGATCTCCGACCCGTAATTTATCCTGCCCATGTTTTCAACAAGTATATCCAGCGTACTGTTAAAGGGTATATCAATATCCATGCTGTATGTTTTGGTATTACGGTTAAGCTCACCCGCTTTTTTGCCATTTACATATACAATGGCATAATCTCTCAAGCCTTTTAAAACCAGTTTACCGCTAATAGGCTGATTAAATTTATGCCGGTACAATACATAACCATAACCCTGGTTTAAGTTTTCAAAGGTCATTGGGGTATCCTTCTCTACAGGTGTCATCTTTTTAACCAGTGCAAAAAGATCGGCAGAGGCATTAAATTTTACAGGAGGTATTTCTATAACCTTTGCAGGCGCAGGCACCGCTGGTAGCTTTTCGTGGGTATAAGCCTGTATCTCTTTTCTTAACGAATCATACTTAGGCGTTGCCCAACCCGCCTCGCTAATGGGCGCATCATAATCATAACTGGTAATATCAGGCTGAATATCGTGGCTACCATCATAATTTGCACCCGAGGTAAACCCAAAATTGGTGCCGCCATGTATCATGTAGTAGTTAAAGGATATACCGGCCTGTAAATACTTATCTGTTTGCGCAACTACATCTTTAATGCTTACCGTTACAAAATCCTCAGCCCAATGATCAAGCCAACCGGGGTAAAACTCGGCCACCATATACGGGCCCTGGTTATCGTGATATTTGTTGATCGTTTCTTTTACTTTGGCTATATTATCTTCGCCGTTTACAGCGGGCAATGCCCCTTTTATACTGCCGCCTTCCAACAGCCAGCTACCATCTGATGTAAATAACGGCACATCAAAACCAGCATCAATAAGTTCCTGCTTAATGGCCGCGCTGTAGGCTTTATGCTCTGCCAGCGGAATATCTTTTCGCTGCGCTACGTATGAGCCAAACTCATTTTCGGCCTGTACCATAATAATAGGGCCGCCGTGGCTTATTTGCAAGTTCTTAACCTGATCTGCCAAATGATTGATGTAAACCCTGCATGAATCAAGAAAAGCTTTGTTATTATTCCTGATCACCAGGTCCTTATTTTTTTGCAGCCACCACGGGTAACCGCCAAACTCCCACTCGGCACAGGCATACGGGCCGGGGCGGAGTATCACCATTAAACCTTCTTCCTGTGCTATCTTAACAAACGCTGCTACATCGCGGCTGTCTGATTTAAAATCCCAAACACCCGGCGCGGTTTCCTGATAATTCCAAAATACATAGGTGGCTACTGTGTTCAGGCCCATCGCCCGCATCATTTTTAACCTTTGGCGCCAGTAAGGCCTGGGTACGCGGGCAAAATGCATTTCGCCCGCGTGTATTTGGATAGGCTTTCCGTCGTAAACAAAATTGCCATCTTTTACCTCAAAAGTGTGCTTTGCCTGCGCAAACGTGGTATGCTGGATGAGCAATAAGAGGATAATAATAACTATCGGTTTGTGTTTCATTGTTAATATTTATAGTTTATTCAAAAATTAATTTTAAAAAGGTTGTTAATAAAGCATGGTGGTATTAGCCAAAATACATTTGAAATTAATGTCAAAAACTATGGATCTCTTTTTCTGCCGCCTGTATTAACTGCTTGAAATTTCGCTTGGCCAATACATATTCATTTAATAATTTAAACTGGTTTTTTGCACGGTTTAAATTATGCCCCTCATAAGTTGGCTTATAATAAATATCATTGTTCAGGTAATCGGTTAAAAACCGGATGGCCTGCATATATATCATTAACTCGCCCGAAAAAACAAAATATTGCTTTTCCTTTTCGGTTAGTATATTCCCCATTTCTGATAAATAACCTTTACATATAGCCCCGAATACATCTTGCCTGACATACACTTTTGCCAAATCGGTTTCTTCTTCGTTTGCCGGTGAAAGGTAAGTCCTCATCATATCGCCAACATCGCTCAAAAAATATCCGGGCATCACGGTATCCAGGTCAATTACACATAAGCCATTTTGCTCATCATCAAAAAGCACATTGCTGATCTTCGTATCATGATGGATAACCCGCACCGGGATCTCTTTTTCAGATACGATATGGTTATAGGTTAGCAGTATATTTTTGTGATTATAAACTTCCTTTATTTCGGTAGCAGCAGTGTACGTCCTTTCCGGCTTTGCATTTTGAATAGCTGATTTAAACTGATCAAACCTTAACTGTAGGTTGTGGAAATCGGTTAAGGTATATTTAAGGGTGTCGGGGTCAAAATCTTTAAGCAAATAGGTAAACTTGCCAAATTGCCTGGCCGATTCGAATGCTTCCTTTAGGTCACTTATAAAATTAATAGTTTTTGATCCCTTTACAAATGGGAATAACCTGTAATATTTCCCTGATGATATGACTAAAGAGTCGCCCGAAACAGATGGGATTGTTCCTACAAAAAAATAGCCGGGATATAGATTATTTAAATAATTCCTGATCAAAGTTAAATTATCAGCTATATCGCCAGGCGATTTAAACACGTCGCTATTTATTTGCTGAAGGATATATGAATCTCCGCTGCCTGATACTTTAAACGTATGGTTAATTAAACCCGATCCAAAGCGGTGAACCTGATATTCGGATGGGTTTAATCCAAAATCAGTTAAGATATTGTTAAGCATTATTTTTATTTGTCAAAATATCAGCGTTTATAATTGGCCCGGTACACAGGGCATAAATGGCAATTACGGGTTAGTTTTTAAGTTATAAATCCAAACTTAATTAATTAAAACACTAAAAATGTGTGCAAACGTTTGACTAAAATTAACCGCTGGAAAAAAGAGGTCAGGTAAATCCTACAGGAGAACACTCGTTTAAACTTTTGCCTTACCATTAACTACTAATTGCGAATTACGTTATGCCGATTGCTTCTCTCCTTCGGCGGCAACGTGATTCATTTAAAAGCTCAATAAATACGCCGGCGGCTTTATTTGCCCCCCAGGAGGTCAAATAATCATACATCATGCTAATATTTTATCAGCATGCAAACGTTTGATTAGTTAACACTCACTTCATACGTCATTCTACTTTTTTTATCGCCTAATCATTGAACCGCTGCACATTACCATCGGTTTATTTAATTAGTTACCAGATAAATAGCGCAATTTTTAAATTAACATGCAATTACCCGGAATATAAAAATGCAGTTACCTGTAAAGATTGGGCTAAATACACCTTAACCTATTTTAATTAAAATAACACAAACGTTTGCCGCGCACAATATCAAACGTTTGCGTTAAGCTTGCCGCCCGTTTTGCTTGGTAGCTGTGCCTTATGCCCCTACTTTAGTAAAACCAAATCCTAATTATTATGATGAATTAATAATGAATGTGATAAAGCATTCATAGCTATTTTTCGCTTTTTATTATAAATGTACCAATGACAATAATATATAACTAAAGCTCTTAACTAAAAACTAACTAACTAACTAACTAACTAATCATTCACATGAACAATTTCTACAAAAAGAAAATTTATTTAACAGGCCTGCTACTACTATTCTGGGTAGTTGGCTTTGCCCAGGTAAAAGTTACCGGGGTTGTTAAAGGATCTGATGACGGCCAGATATTGCCGGGTGTATCAGTTAAAGTAAAAGGCAGCGATGCTGGTATATCCACCGATATTAATGGCCATTTTTCAATAAATGTACCGGCAGATGGCGTTTTAACCTTTTCATTTATAGGGTACATTAGCCAGGATGTACCGGTTGATGGAAAACCTATTGTTAATGTAAAGCTGGTGCCATCAACCAAAGCATTAAATGAGGTGGTGGTTGTAGGTTACGGTACCCAGAAAAAAGCAACGCTGACAGGGGCCGTAGCGACTGTTAGTGCCGCTCAGATAGCTGACCGCCCGGTTACAGGGTTAACTAACGCACTCGAAGGTACTATGTCGGGTGTAACCATCATATCCAATAACGGGCAGCCGGGCAGGGATGAAGGTTCAATCAACATCAGGGGCATAGGCACGCTGAATAACACCGACCCAATGGTTGTTATTGATGGTGTTATTTCTGATACGTATGATATGAATAATGTAAACCCTGAAGATGTTGACAACATATCCGTATTAAAAGATGCTGCATCGGCCTCTATTTATGGTAATCGTGCGGCTAACGGGGTAATTGTAATCACAACAAAAAAAGGAAAAAAAGGGAGTGCGCAGATAACTTACAGTGATTATTTTGGAAAGCAAAAACCAACTGATCTGCCAGATTATCTTCCTTCATGGCAAGCGGCCACTTTGTTTAACCAGGCCAAGATAAATGAAGGCGGTACTGCAGTATATACGCCTGCACAGATAGAAACATTTAAAAATGGTTCCGACCCGGTTAATTATCCAAACACCGATTGGCTGGGGTTATTTTATAGCGGCAGCGGATTTGTGCAAAACCATTATGTTGGCGTAAATGGCGGGAATGATAACACGCAGTATGCAGCTTCACTCGGTTACTTTGACCAGGACGGTATAACCCCAAAAACCAATTCACAACGCTATACTGCGCGGGTAAACCTTACCACTAAACTAAATGACAGGTTGAGTTTTCATGCTGATTTATCTTATACCTTTCAGCCTTTTACAGAGCCGCAGGCCTCTTATCCCGGTGTACCGGCTTTTTCACAGGTACTAAGGCAGATTAACAGGATATCGCCAATAATTCCCGATAAATATCCAAATGGAGAATATGGGCACATTTCAGACGGTAACCCAATGGCATGGATAAATTCTCCATCATATAATGATCAAAACACGTATAATTTGCAAGGTATTATGGGCGCGGATTGGGAAATTGTGAAAGGATTGCATTTTGAACCATCGCTGGCTTATAAATTAGATCAGAATCAAAACAACGATTTTGTATCGTCTATACAATACTATAACCCTGATGGCTCCCTCAGTGGGCAAGCTAATATAAGTAATGCAAATGATTTGTATTCGAGCCTTACTATTGTTACCCCTCAGGCTATATTGGATTATAGCTTAAATGTGGGCGATAATCACTTTAAAGCATTGGCCGGTTATTCGCAGGAGTTTGATGGCTACTATATTTTAGAGGCTTACAGGCAAGGGTTTTTTAATAATTCGCTAAGCGATTTAGCCGCAGCGCCGGTAACCGGGCAAACCGGAACACAGGACAGCTACCAATTAGGGTTAAAATCCTATTTTGGCAGGGTTAATTATGATTATAAAGGTAAATACCTGTTAGAAGGCGATATTCGTGATGACGGATCATCCCGTTTTGCACCATCACAGCGCTGGGGGCTTTTCCCGGGCGGATCGGCAGGTTGGCGCGCCTCTGAAGAGGATTTCTTTGCCCCGCTTAAATCAATCGTCCAGGAGTTAAAATTCCGTGCTTCATGGGGAGAGTTAGGCAACCAGAATATAGGTTCCGAGTATCCTTATATAGCTACCGTTAGCGCCGGCCAGAATTATCCGTTTGCCGGAACAGTTGCCGGCGGGATATCCCCGGTAAACGGTGCCAATGCCGCGGTAACCTGGGAAACTACAAAAGAAACAGACCTGGGTTTAGATGCCGGGTTTTTAAACAATAAATTAACCCTGACAGCTGATTATTTTATAAAAAACACAACGGGTATCCTTTCTGCTATTCCTGTCGCGGCTACTTACGGTTTAACACCACCGGTTGTTAACTCATCGAGCGTGCAGGATAAAGGCTGGGAATTAGCGCTTGCGTACCATGGCCGCGCAAATGCTTTTACTTATAATATTTCAGGTAATGTTTCTTTTGTATCAAATGTGGTAACAAGCCTGGGCCCAAGTGCATCACCAGAAATAAGCGGGGCGAACATTACCAAGGTTGGCCTTCCTATCAATTCATTTTGGGGATACCAGGCAACAGGTATTTTTCAAACTGCGGCACAAGTTTCAGCCCATGCCACTCAAAATTTAGGCGGCCCTACAGCCCCGGGCGATTTGATTTATAAAGACCAGGACGGCAATGGGGTAATTGATGGTAACGACAAGATTTACCTGGGCTCAAATTTCCCAAAAACTACCTTTGGATTAAATTTAAACATGGGCTATAAAGGGTTTGACCTGACTGGGTTTTTCCAGGGAGCGGCAAATGTTCAAAATATAATAACAGGGGCTGAACTGGGCACAAACAGTAACGCGGCAGGCAAGCCTACTGCGCTATTGCTTAACAGTTGGTCGCCAACTAACACCAATACTAATTTCCCCCGGTTATGGATAAATTATTCTCAAAATGATCCCAGTATCAACCCTTCCTCATTTTGGGTTAAAAATGCCAGCTATGTGCGGTTAAAAAACCTGCAATTTGGCTATAATTTCCCTAAAAAATTAACAGACGCCTTGCACATTCAAAAATTAAGGGTCTATTACAGCGGGCAAAATATTCTTACGTTCACCTCATTCTACAAGGGGACAGATCCGGAAGCGCCTGCAGGAGAGAGCGGATATGATTATCCACAGGTAAAAACCAATTCTATTGGTTTAAACGTAACATTTTAATACTCCTAAAAATTTAAAATCATGAAAAAGATTCTTATTCCAAGTATATTAATAGTACTATTTTTGTTATCCGCGTGTAGCAAGGACTTCCTTAACAGGGTACCGCCGGATGCTTTAAGTAATGCCACTTTATGGACTGATGCCGCTGATGCCACTGCGGCGCTTGTGGGCGTGTACAATGGTCAGGCCGATCCGCTGGGTTATTGCGGGCCTGGCTGGGCAAGCGGAACCGAAATAGCCTTTTTTGATGGCATGTCTGATAATGCGTATAGCCAATATCCATGGGATGGCATCCAGGCCTTTGGCAACGGAAATATTACACCAACCCTAACCGGTTATTATGCCGCCAATTTATGGAACTATACTGCCATAACCAGGTGTAATTACTTTTTAGCTAATATAGGCGCCTGCCCAATGGATGCCACGCTAAAGGCCCAAATGATAGCGCAGGTGAGGTTTATACGCGCATATCAATATTTTTTAATGAGCCAGCTATATGGCGCTGTGCCTTTGGTTACTACCAATCTTACACCGGCGCAGGCTAATGCAAGTGTACGGACACCAAAAGCTGATATAACTAAATTTATATTGAGCGAACTTGCAGCTGCTGCTCCCGATCTTGAAACAACTTCGACCGGGGCAGATGTTGGCCATATTACACAAGGCGCAGCATTGGCACTAAAAGCCAGGGTTGAATTATTTGAGGCGGATTACAAGGATTGTATTACCGATTACCAGGCAGTGATGAAGCTGGGATATTCGTTAGACCCAAGTTATTCCGATCTGTTCCGGATTCAAAATCAATATACCAACCCGGAAATTATTGCGGCTGTCCAATATGTAGAAAACCCGTCTTCAAATTCAAATGGCGTAATAGGGATTTTCCCTTCTAATTCTATGGGCGGATGGTCGTCTATTAATCCATTGCAAAGTATGGTGGATTGTTATGAAATGGCTAATGGTAAAGTGATCACAGACCCTACATCGGGCTATGATCCAACTCATCCTTATACAAACCGCGACCCCCGCCTGGCAGCTACCATTCTGTACCCGGGCGCGCCATATATCCCGTCAGGCAGCACAACTCCGCTTTATTATGATCCATTAGATCCCTCGTCGCCGGATTATTATCAAAGCGGGAATAACACTTCGCCAAGCGGATATGAGGTTGTAAAATACACCTCGCACCTTAGCGACTTTGACAACTTATTTCAAAGCGGTTTGAATATGACTATCATCCGTTATGCAGAAGTTTTATTGTCGTATGCAGAAGCTAAAATAGAATCCAACCAAATTGATGGTACAGTTTATACCGCAATAAACCAGGTGAGGAACAGGGCCGGTATGCCAAATGTTGATCAAACTGTGTATAATAGCCAAAGTACTTTGCGCAGTTTAATTCGCAGGGAGCGCAGGGTTGAATTTGCTTTTGAAGGCTTGCGCTATTTTGATATACAGCGCTGGGCAATTGGCTCCCAGGTTATGAACGGCCCGGTTTATGGAGCAAGGTTAGGAACGGTTAATGCTACAACAGGGCAATATACCATAACAGGCGATAGCATAAAAGTGGAAACCAGGCTGTTTGCCACTAAAAATTACCTGTGGCCAGTGCCTCAATCAGAAATAAATATTAATAAGGCCCTGACCCAAAACCCAGGTTTTTAATTTTCGTTTTAGTTTAGTTAATAATTATCAGGCCGGCTTAACACTTGGTAAGGGGTGTTTTAGTCGGCCTTTTTAATTTAATACTTATTGCATTTTGTAACTTAGTGTGATGCCATGAAAAAACTTTTCATAACCATAATATTCCTGAATATTATTCAGTTGGCGTTTTCCCAAACATTGCCACGCGTTACCATTAACTTTAATTACAATTGGGAGATGTTCAGGATCGATTCTTCAGCAGCGTTGAAGAATACGCTTAGCATCAGGAATGGCACTTCCTTTTCCTCTCAATTCAACCAGGAAAGCATCGCAAAGAAAAATATACCGACAGACAGCATCATCGCGCATGAAATAAATGAGGCTTTGACTGGATTTAAAAATGAATACCCAAAGATCAACTCCTTAAAGTGGATGAGCGTTTCCCTGCCCCATCCTGCGCGGTACGAAGAAGAATTAAACCCAGGCGTTAACCAGTTTACGGGTATTTGCTATTACCGTAAACAGTTTATCATCCCCCAAAATTATAAAAACAAGCACCTGTATTTTCGTTTTGAAGGTGCTATGCAAACAGCCTCCGTTTGGATAAACGGGAAATTTATAACGCAGCACCAGGGTGGCTATCTGCCTTTCACGGTTCAACTTGATGGTTATGTGAACTACGACCGTAAAAATGAGATCGTAGTACGGCTGGATAACAGGGACAATATGAATGTGCCGCCGGGTAAACCATTGGCCAAATTAGGTTTTTTATACTGGAGCGGAATTTACCGCGGTGCTTACCTGATAGCTACCGATCGGGTTTATATTACCGACCCGATAGATGCGAACACTATTGCTGGGGGTGGTGTGTTTGTACGGCCCGAAAATATATCGGCAGCCAGTGCTGATGTCAGCATTAAAACACAGATAAAAAACGCGTCATCCATTACAGAATCATTAATAGTAAAACAAATTCTTACCAACAACAAAACCAAAGTTCAGCAACTATTAAACAGCGTTAAAATTGATATAAATGGCAATAGCACAAAGGATCTTACTCAAAAAATAATTGTTTTGCATCCTGCGTTATGGTCGCCTGATGAACCAAACCTTTACTCGCTTACTACACAAATATGGGTTGGTGATAAGTTAACAGACAATTTCTCGCAAAAGATCGGCATCCGCAAATTAAGCTATACCCGTGCGGGCGGTTTTAAACTGAATGATAAGCCGCTGCGTATTATTGGCACCAACCGCCACCAGGATTGCCCTTATGTGGGCAACGCCCTATCCGAAGCTATGCAATACCGCGACCTGAAAAGGATAAAGGAGGCGGGGTTTAACTTTGTACGGCTATCCCATTATCCGCAAGATCCTGCTGTTTACCGGTTTTGCGACTCCATCGGCCTTATGTTAGGCGACCCGATACCCGGCTGGCAGTTTTTTAACAATAACGAGGTATTTAAAAACCGGGTGTTTGCTGATATCAGGGAAATGATACGGAGGGACAGGAACCATCCATCGGTAATTATGTGGGAAGTGAGCTTAAATGAAACCTACCCGGCAGATAGCTTCAGGATCAGGTCGGCGATAATAGCGCATCAAGAATACCCTGGCGATAACTTCTTTACCTCCGGCGATACCTATGCCGCCAAACACACCGAATGGGATGTGCCCTACAATAGCTGGAACGACCCGTTTGGCCGCCCACAGGATGTGCAGCCCGATAAAGCGGGGTTTGTGCGGGAATATGGCGACTATGAATTTGGCGGATCCTCATCAACCACCCGGGTAAACCGTGGCGATGGCGAAAAAGCCTTATTACAAAATGCCTGGAACTTTCAATGGGAACACAACCTGCTAATGGGGCCAAAATATTATCCCTGGACAATTGGCGATGCTTCCTGGGCCTTTTTTGATGGCTTTGAATCTTACAGCAAGACCACATCAAACTGGGGATCGATGGATATATTCAGGCTGCCAAAGTTTAGCTATTACTTTTTCAGAAGTCAGCTTAGCCCTTATAAACCTATTTTCGGTGCAGAAAACAGGCCGATGGTTTACATAGCCAACTGGTGGACAAAAACCAACAAGCCTGAAAAAGTAATTGTATATTCCAACTGCGATGAAGTGGCCTTATATATTAATGGCAGGCTGATTAAAAAACAACATCCGGATGCAGGCCCTGATACCGAATATGGTGACTATGATAAGGGCGGGAATCCATTTGATGGTGGCAATGGCAATAATCTGCCACACCCTCCCTACACATTTACCAATATAAACTGGCAACCGGGAGAAATAATGGCTGTTGGTTATATTAAGGGTAAAAAAGTAACCCAGCAAATAGTTAATACCCCCACCGTAAAAACTCAAATCAAATTAGTTGAAGATACCGAAGGCCTGCCCTTGGTAGCCGATGGTGCCGATGCGATATTTGTACGTGCCCAGATAACTGATAACAAAGGGACAATTATGTGCCTGGATAATGAAACTAACGTACATTTTAAAATAAGTGGGAATGGCAAAATATTAGGCCCTGCTACCGTAAAAGCAAATGGCGGCATAGCTTCAATTTTAGTACGGGCTGATAATAAAGCAGGTTTAATAAACATAACCGCGACTGCCGATAAACTAAAAGACGGCACACTGCACATCATAAGCCAGCCATAAAAACATTTCTTTGTTAAAAAATTGTTAAACAAAATGCATTTTCATGCTAACTACAGAATTGGCCTGTATTATTGTTAGTGTAACTATTATATAACCTTAGTTATCAGGTTATATGGTATAAATATACTATCATGAAATTGTTAATATTTTTATTAGCCACATTATTTCTGTCAAACGTTCCCTGGCTTGGGGACTTTAACGTAGCAACTGATCAGGCTGCAAAAGAAAACAAACTGATCATGATCAATTTTTCAGGTTCAGACTGGTGTGGGCCATGTATAAGGCTGAGGAAAGAGATACTGGAGTCATCAACTTTTGAAGACTACGCCAAAGATCATTTGGTGCTGGTACGTGCAGATTTCCCACGTCAAAAGAAAAATCAGTTAGATGCGGAGCAGGTTAAGCGTAATGATGCATTAGCAGATAAATATAATCCCGATGGTAAATTTCCTTTTACCTTACTGGTAGATAAAAATGGTAAAGTATTAAAGGCATGGGACGGTTTCCCGAATGAAACCGCCGACAAATTTGTTGCAGAAATAAACACCATTGCCAATGCAAACCACTGAAGCAATAAATAATAACCTTATTGTACACAAACGCGCCATGCGTTTAATGGGCAATCGCTTTGAGATAAGTGTGGTTGGCGATAATGCGTTTTTGGCCGAAAGCCATATCGACAGTGCAGTAGCGGAAATCAGCCGGATAGAAAAACTGTTGACTACTTTTAGCGATGACAGCCAAACCAATAACATCAACCGCAATGCGGGCATTAAACCGGTAAAGGTTGATGAAGAAGTTTTTAACCTCGTAGCCCGCTCATTACGCATATCGGCTATTACCCAGGGTGCTTTTGATATCAGCTATGGCTCTATTGATAAAAGCCTGTGGAACTTTGATATTAACATGCAGCAACTGCCCGATGCGGAAACTGCCCGCAGATCGGTAAGGCTTATTGATTACCGCAACATCATATTGGATGATACAAACAGCACCATCTTTTTGAAGGAAAAAGGTATGCGGATAGGGTTTGGCGGGATAGGCAAGGGCTATGCGGCTGAACAGGCTAAACACCTTTTGAAACAGCGAGGCGTGCAAAGTGGCGTTGTAAATGCTTCGGGCGACCTGACAGCCTGGGGAGTTCAGCCTAACGGGCAAAAATGGACTGTGGGGATCGTAAACCCTGATCTTTCAAACGAAGTGTTTTCTTACTTGACAATTACCGATATGGCCGTAGCCACCTCGGGCAATTATGAAAAGTTTGTTGTAATTGATGGCAAGAAGTATTCGCATACCATCAACCCCCGGACGGGCCTGCCTGTTAGCGGCATTAAAAGCGTAACCATTATTACCACCAATGCCGAAATAGCCGATGCCATGGCAACGCCTGTAACTATAATGGGCATTAATGCCGGGCTTGACATGATCAACCAGATGAAAAATATTGAAGCCGTGATCATTGATGACGATAATAAAATTTACACCTCAAGGAATATAAATATAAAGTAACCCCTATTAAAAATGACAAATCAAATGGCAAAAGCTTTAGCCTGCCTGCTTATAATGATAGCATTTACCTCATGTGTGCATTTAAAAGAATACCAGAAAAGCCGCATTAACGATGCTGAAATGGCTTTGAGCAACCGTAAGGTGGAGAAAAACGAATTGAATTTCCAATCGTACCGCGAAGCTGCTTCGGGTGCAAATGCCGGTAAAACAGGTGGGGGCTGTGGCTGTAATTAATTATGAGAAAGGTATATTTATCCATAGTCGGGTTTTCACTCTTATGCCGGTTAAATGCGCACGCGCAAACCAGGCAGGATAGCATCAGCAATAAACCTTCGTACGGCGTACACAGTTCGCCAAACCAGGATAGCACCCATTATAACCCCAGGAAGCTGCGGTTGGATGAGATTGACCTGGTATCAAGCTACTACTCGCAAAATGGCGATCATTCAGCAGTTACAGGCGGTATCGGTACCGAGAAAGTAACCGATATTGCAAATGGCATTGACCTGAATTTTGTATGGACAAATCATAATCAAAACAAAAACACACTTGCTGTCGGGCTTGGCTTTGATGTGCATACAGCGGCATCACAGGCCTTCGTTTCTAAAACGGGCGCATCGCAAACAGGCGGCACCAGGCTTTATCCATCAGTTGACTGGACAGTTGAAAACGCTAAAACAGGGAATACCTTCGGCGTAGGCGCCTATTATTCGGGAGAGTATAACTACCAATCACTTGGCGCTGATGTTCACTATTCGTTGAAAACAGATGATAAAAGTGGCGAGTTTAGCGCCAAATTACAGGGATATTTCGATCATGTAACTTTAATTTATCCTTCGGAATTTGACCCGCAAAGCACAGCTATTACCGGTAATGAAAATTATGGCGGTGGTGGCCATCATCACGATGATAATGGCAGCAGCCCGCGGGAAACTTATACAGCCGCATTTGGTTATACACAGATCATAAATTCAAGATTACAGATCGCATTTTTGGCTGATCTTGTTGGGCAAAATGGTTATTTAAGCCTGCCTTTTCACCGGGTATATTTTTCAAACGGGAAAGATACGATTGAAAAATTGCCGTCATCGCGCTATAAACTGCCGTTGGGTTTCAGGCTTAATTATTTTTTGGGTGATAACATCATTTTCCGTACCTATTACCGCTATTATTTAGATAGCTGGGGCATACGGTCAAATACAGCCAACCTTGAAATTGCGTACAAGGTATCACCCTTCTTTTCCATTTCACCGTTCTACAGGTTTTACAGTCAATCTGCTGCGCGGTATTTTGCTCCGTATGAAGCGCATAACCCTACCGATGAATATTACACCAGTAACTATGAATATGCAAAATTTAACAGCCAGTTTTTTGGTGTAGGTTTCAGGATAGCGCCGCCTAATGGGGTTTTGGGCTGGCAACATTTGCACGACCTCGAAATAAGATACGGGCACTATTCACAAACTACCGATCTGGTATCAAATGTGATCTCGTTGGATCTTGGGTTTAAATAAAGAAATATTGAGGTTATCTGGCCAAAACGGACAGATCAACCTCGACATTTTTATCGATGGAGTTATCCGGCCCGACATTATATTCCAGCCGGTTTAGTTCAAAACTACCTTTAAACTCATAGCCACCATCCAAAGGTTTGGCGGCAAACGGAAAGGAAATACTTTTTGTAATACCTTTCAGCGTGAGCGTACCCGAAAAAATGTATGCACCATCGTGTGCCCCCCTGGTAATACTTTGTGATTTTATGCTGATCAATGGATATTTTTGTGCATCGAAGTATTCATCTTTTTTCAAGTGATTATCTCTCATACCAATTCCTGAATTGATAGTTTCCACGGCTACAGAAACACGGAATGAAGAGGCGGCAAGATCATTAGGGTCGAATGCTATTGTTCCTTTCAGGCCTGTAAATGTGCCTGTAACCGTACTCTTAAAGATCATTTGATGCTCAACCTTAAATTGTATAACTGAGCTTTGTTCAACCGGTGTATAATGCTGTGCCAGTACTAAACCCGACTGACAAAGCACCAACAGCATAATAACAATAAAACGGATTTTCATAGGTGATAAATTAACAGATGTTGTATATGTATGGTTATGGCAGATCAGTTATAACATGCAGCCAAAGCCATATCACGGTAATTACTATAAGTATTATTATAGCAGCTATACCAATGTATCTTATTACCTTTTTCATTTGCCGCTTAATTAATATCAATTATTCCCTTGCAATCTATACTGAGTTATCGCCCCCGTTTATCATATCAGATACAATGCCTTTTCCTTCCTTCCGTTCGGCCAAAAACACGCCAACAACGTGTACAACTATAAAAGCCAATACTAGATACATACAAAAACCATGTACGCTTTTAACCGGGTGATGTATGGCCTTTAATGCCGGGAAATCATCATCAAAAGCAAGCGATAAACCTGTTACTACCATAATGGTAAGCAGGCCATAAAAAATGGCATATATTATTTTAACGGTAAGCTCATGCAACGCTGTTTGCCTATTTTTTTTAATGGTTTTGAAATGTACATAAGCACTTTTCATCTTGGGGATAAATTTTTCACCTGCAGGCAGAAAAAATTCCGCCGCCAGCCGAAACAAAAACAGCGCAGCCAAACAATAACCAAAATATACATGTACATCCCAAACGCTATCACTAAGGGCGTTGGCAACTGCTTTTGCCTGGGCACTGCTCACATTAGCACCGGCTTTTAAAAATTTAGCCTGCATAAGTAACGCAGTTTTGTGCTTACTGATTATAGTGGAGTTAAGAAGTACAGTTATAAGCGAGCCGCTAATTACTATCATATTAGCCCAGTGCCACAAACGAATGGAAGCTGAATGTTTTTTTATTTGATGGGGATATCTGATGTCCTTGCGGACAGGTTCTATACTTGTCATATTAATATGTTTATATAATTTAGCTCCCTACGCCGCCTAAATAAATACCCAATAAAAAAACAATCCCACCGCCCACAATCACCTGTAAAATAGTTTTTACCAAAGGGGTTTTCATAAACCTGTAACGAATAAAAGCAATACTTAATAATTCAAATACAACTACTATATAAGCTATATGCAAAGCCCGGTGAATGTTGTTTATTAAGAATGGTAACGTATGCAGCATCCCTCCCAGTGCGGTGGCAAATGCTGTTATGCCGCCCCTGACAACTGGATTACCCCGGCCTGTAACCGTACCATCATCAGACAATGCTTCGGCAAGCCCCATACTTATTCCTGCCCCAAGTGAAGCAGCTAATCCAACATAAAAAGCTTTAATTGGCTGGCCGGTTAAGCCTGCAGTAGCAAATATGGGCGCTAACGTTGAAACGGAACCATCCATTAGCCCAAGCAAACCTGGCTGAACTTTTTGAATAACAAACGTGGCTTTGTTATTTTTTGCCATTATTTAATTATTTTCATTTCTAAAGATATTGATTGAATTTGAAGTAAATCTGTAGTTTTTCTACAGTATATAAATATCATGCTTCAGAATATCTTCAATTTCAAACCATATATTTGTTAAAAACCATTATTGAAACTCCTGATAATAGAAGACGAAAAAGGGCTTCGCGATAATATAACCTCATATTTTAATGATGATGGTAATATTTGCGAAAGCTGTGTTGACCTGGCTGGTGCAACTGATAAATTATCTAATTATGATTATGACTGCGTTTTATTGGATATAGGCTTACCAGATGGTGAAGGATTTGTTATTCTTGATTTTCTGAAAAAGCACATGAAAAATGAAGCAGTGATCATTATATCCGCCAGGAATTCATTAGATGATAAGATCAAAGGACTGAATATTGGTGCCGATGATTATTTGACCAAGCCCTTTCATCTTGCTGAACTAAAGGCAAGGGTGGCTTCGGTTTACCGCCGTAAAGCTGCCAACAGCAACAACAATTTAGTTTTCAATGAAATAACCATCAATTTGCCCGGCAGGGCTGTAGAAATTAATAACATACCGCTTGTACTCACCAGAAAAGAATATGATATGTTACTATATTTTATTGCCAATAAGGGAAAGGTGATAGCGAAAAACGCCATCGCAGAACATTTATGGGGCGACGAGATGGATATGCATGATAACTTTGATTTCATATATACACATATTAAAAATCTACGAAAAAAACTCTTAGATGCAAAATGCACAGATTACCTGAAATCAATATATGGAATAGGCTATAAATTTAAAGCACAATGAAGCTTTCGGCGCATTACAATAAGGCTAACATAATAATTACCCTCTCGGTATTATTTGCAGGTGCTGTAATTTATTTTTTTGCCATTAACTACATTGCCAAAAACCAACTTGACCGCAATTTAATAGAAGAAATTGATGGGGTTAAGGATTATATCAAACTTAACCAGCAATTGCCCAAACAGGTAGATTTTGATGAAGACCAGGTTATATTTGTAAAAACGGACAGGCAAAACCTGCAAAGAAGATTTTTTGATACCATATATAATAACCCTAAAGAGAGAAAAAAGGAAGCGGGAAGGGCCGTTTCGTGCTTAATATCGCTAAATGGTAATAATTACGAAACAACCATTATCGTATCAAGAGAAGATACCGAATACCTGGTGCAGATAATAGGCTTTATAACGCTTATATTATCCATTGGGCTATTGCTCATCCTTTTTTTAACAAACAGGTATATTTTAACTGGTTTGTGGAAATCTTTTTATGCTACGCTTAATGAAATAAAAGCGTTTAACGTTTCCGACACTAAAAATTTCCGGCTAAAACAAAGTAAGGTTGATGAATTTAGCGAATTGAATAAGGCTGTTCATATCATGTCGTCGAGGGTGAAAAATGATTTTCAGCATTTAAAACAATTTACAGAAAACGCATCTCATGAAATGCTTACGCCTTTAGCCGTAATTACTTCTAAACTGGATACATTGATCCAGGATGAAACATTAAAAAATTATCAGTTCGACCAGATCAATGATATATATGCCGCCGCAGGAAGGTTGGCCCGGTTAAATCAATCTTTATTATTATTGGTAAAGATTGAAAACAATTTGATAGAAGATGCCGAACAAATAAACCTGGATATTTTGATCAGCGAAAAACTTAAGCAGTTTCATGAGTTAATATTCTCAATGAATATACAGGTTGAAAAAAATCTTCAAAACAAACAGGTTTTGGCAAGTAAATATTTAATGGATATTTTGTTTAACAACTTATTCAGTAATGCCATAAGGCACAATACTAAAAATGGCAAATTAATTATTACTTTAACTGATGATAAACTTATATTTCAAAACAGCGGGGGTTCAACGCCTTTAAACCCTGATAAGGTATTTGAACGTTTCCAAAAGGGCAATAAATCCGAAGGAACCGGATTAGGCCTAGCCTTGGTTAAAAACATTTGCACACTTAATAATTGGACTATCAGCTACTACTACGATAATATATTACATACCTTTCAAATTGCGCTTTAACTACCAAAAACAACATTATCATCTCCTGCCGGGATGCTGAACCTTTGAATTTTTGTTTTTTGTTTTTTTTATCATAACTGATCAGAAAGAACTTTGCTGCAAGGTTACCGGGCCTGTAAGGCCCGATTTAAATAACGGGGAATTTTGCGTGTATGGATGGAAAGTGGCAAACGTGTACCTGCCCGAGGTGCGTGGCAAGCCTTTGGTTAACCAATCGGGCCATTTACCATCTTTTATGCCGTCATCAGGTAACTTTTCATCGCCTATGAGCCTGTTCACCCACAGGTTGGCTACTTCTATTTCTAAATGATTTTGCTTTTTCAAGGCGCTGGTTACATCAATTCGCCAGGGCGCTGTCCATACCACACCCAGATCTTTACCATTTAATTTAACTCTTGCCAGATCCTTAATACCGCCCAGATCTAAATAAACCCTTGCTTTTGATGAGGAATGATCTTGGATGAAAATAAAATCCTTTTTATACACCGCAATGCCCGAATAGTACTTTATACCATCATCCGCACTTTCAGTCCAGTCGATAAGCTCGTTAAACGTTGTATTTTTGGGCCCACCGAATTTGGGGTTAAACGAAACCTGCCATGGGCCGGCAAGAGTGGTGAGTGTTTTAAATACAGGGAAGTTTTCCTTATTTGGGGCAATGCCGCGCTTATCGTTTATATTAAATACGATGAAATAACTTTGGCTTGGCTCAAATTGCAGGGGAATAATCGTTTGCGATCCCTTTACGGAGAAGCGCGATAAATTCCTGGTTTCACCTGTTATCGGATCCCATAACTCAGGTGCGCCTTTTGTACTTCGGAATATGGCATTTGCTTTTTCGGGCACGTTGGTAGTGTTCGATACAAAATAAATATCCCAGGTAGCAGTGGTGCGGTGGGTGTAACGAACGGCCTGATCAGACTTAAAGTCAACACCTACGCCCATTGATTTTAAAATAGCCGCGGTCAGATCGTATTCAGGGTACAGGTCATTGATCTGCCTGTCGAGCGCTCCTCCAAAAATCACCTTTCCTAAACCATATTTACGTATGGTTTGCTTTTCGGGGCTGCCTGCGGTTCCCCAAAGTGTTTTAGCCATGGCCTGCACTTGCATATCGCATGCCGGGTAACCTGACAAGCCCGGTGATTTAACCGGAGGCATGCCAACCACCGTCGCCCCGGCTTTTACAAGCGCGAGTATCTTTGCCAATAAAGCTGGTGTAATAGTTTTTACCGCAGGCATTACCAAAAGATGATAGCTTGCTCCACCCGGAAAAACGATCGACCCATTTTTAACGCTGGCTGCATATAACTGTAAAGGCGAACAACCATCAAAATTATAACCACGCCTGTCAGGAATAGTATCATTACCGGTTAAGGCCGAAGATGGCGGGCGGAATACATACGGCGCACCCTCGGCACTTAAATATAAAACATCGGCTACTGCCCTGCCCTGTTGTAGTATATACTGGCACCTTGTAATATAATCATGATAGCCGCTTACCATAGGCCACCAGGTTTGGCCCCTGTCCCAATGTACACCGTAAGGGCCCATCGTCATGCCGGGGCGCAGCGTGTCATTTAAAACCTGGTTTATAAACGTGTGAAAAACAAACCTGTTGATGCCGGTTGCAAATGCCCAGTCGCCCTGGTTTTTCATCGAACCGGGGTATTGCCGCCAGCCCTCATCATTCTGCGCAGTAAACGATTCGGAAGGCATTACCGCCTGCCCTTTAACATGCGCTACAGAGGTTGCCTCGATGCAACTAAAAGACGAATTAAAGCCGTAACCTTTACTCCAAAACTCGCACATCACCCAATCGGCAACCGAACCCAGCTCCATATCGGCCGAAGGGTTCATGTCATAGGGTTCAATTGATAAACCTAAGCCGTTCTTATGCGCATACTTTTTTACCTGGCCTGCATGATACTCCAAAACAAGTTCGTTAGCTGTTTGGCGCAGATCCCATAAAAAGCGTTCGCTGATTTCGGGGCTTTCAACTATATTGCCTGCATATACCGGGTAAAATAGCAAAGGATCATACCCCCTCCTTTTTATAAACTCTTCACGGAACTGGCCCGTCCAGTTTTGTGCGCCCATTTCCCAACTGTCCATGTGCAGCCGTTTCAATCCCCCTGCTGATTTAGCGTCAGGCCTGCCTATTTTTTTCAACAGCTTGCCTACGTAATTATTCAGGTGGGCATCCAGCGCTACAGTATCAAATTTGTCGCATTCAAAACCCAAACCGGTAATAGGCGCAGGCCGTGTAATTGCACCATTATTACGGCTCACAAAGCGCACAATTGTCCAGTTCCCGGGTGGCACATCCCAATTAAGCATACCGCCAGGCTCCAATTTGCTTGTAATATCAATAATATTTTTCCGGGAGATGATGGCCTCGGGAGAAACGGCATCATATTTCACCTCTGAGGGCAAAAACTGTTTAACACCTGCCACCGATGAATAGGGCGCACGATAATACAGGGCTTTTTCGTCTATATCGGTTATTTTGCTGCTTTTTGTTGGTGTGGGATATGCCAATACGGCTACATCTTTATAATAATCAAGCCATTGTTTTTTTAATGCGGGCGTAAAAACCCCTTCGCCAAAATATGGCTCTTTGGGCAATGGCAGTGGTAATTGTATCTTTTGCTTTGACCCGCCTGTTACCGTAACAGCAGCAGAAAGCAAATGTTGCATAGATTGATCCGCAGGTACCCATGGGCCACCACTGCCTGTCCATCCGGGGCCAATGCCTAAGGTTATCTCTATCCCCAAACGCTCGCTTTCACGCACCGCGTACTTAAACAAATCCTGCCATTGCTCACTTAAAAAATCAACAGGGCCTACCGGCAGGCCCACGTTTACCTCTAAAAATATCACGTTGCCAATACCCGCTTTTTTCATCGATTCCAAGTCTTTGGTCATGGATTGCTTTGTCATATTGCCATCCATAAAATACCAGTATACGCCGGGCCTGGCCGATGCGGGCGGGTTTAAAAACCCGGCTTTTATAGTGCTTACAGATGTATTTGGCTGTTGGCTGTAGCCGTAAAGGCTGCCCATTGTTAACAAACACAACAGTAATAATTTCCTTTTCATAGTGAGATGCTGGTTTATAAAAGGCTTAATTTTAGCTGACGATCAAATGTATTTGTAATATGCCGCTTATGAAATAGATGATTTGATATTTTATTTGTGCTTTTTGATTTAGATATATCCGTCTGTATGATCAATTATTACAAATATTTACTACCCCTGTTATTATAACGCCTTGACGGCACAGATGCTATTGCTTAACTTTGAGTTTCCCGATGATCATAGCATTCGAAAACTACTTGCGCCTACAAACCGACCTCAGCCAGGAAAACATCCGTCGCATCAGCGCGTTGGCCATTCCCCGCAAACTGCGCCGCAACGAGTTCCTATTCCGTGAAGGCGAAGTATGCCGGCATAAGGTATTTATGGTGAGCGGCCTGCTGCGGACATTCGGTATGACACCCGACGGCGGTGAGCATATCCTGCAGTTTTCGCCCGAGAATACCTGGACACTGGATGCGGAAAGTTATGACCACCAGGCACCCTCGCACTACAGCATCAGTGCCATAGAACCAAGCGAGCTGCTGCTGTGGACTAAAGCTGACTTTGAAAGCTTGCTGGCGGAGATCCCGCGACTGAAAAGTTTTGCCGAGCAACTGATCTCACGGAATATCTATAGCGGCAGGCAGCGCCTGCTGACAGCGCTGAGTGCCACTCCGGAGGAGAAATATGAGGACTTTGTTCAAAACTATCCGGAATTGTTATCCCGTTTACCACTGCGGATGATCGCCGCTTACCTCGGCGTATCACTCAAAACGTTGAACCGTGTTCGCCAGGCGCAATTGTTGCGTTCCTGAAATTAGTGTCAAATGACCTCTTTTTGACACCTGCAATTCCTCAGTTTTGTAGTCAATAAAATTGAAAACCTATGTATGTATTTGTAACAGGGGCCTCAGGATTCGTAGGCTCCGCTATCGTTAAAGAATTATTAGCAGCGGGTCACCGGGTGCTTGGCCTGGTGCGTTCGGATAAAGGCGCCGAACAACTCGCTGCTACCGGTGCGGAAGTATTACGCGGTGACGTGAATGATAAAGACATCATCCGCCAGGGTGCGGCTGCCTGCGAAGCCGTAATCCATACAGCCTTCAACCATGATTTCTCACAGTTTAAAGCCAACTGCGAGGCCGACAGGAAAGTGATCGAAGCGTTCGGCGAAGCCTTAACCGGTACCATTAAACCGCTGGTCATTACCTCCGGCGTGGGCTTGCTGAATTATGGCAGATTGGTGAGCGAGGATGATGCCGTTCCTGTAGGATCAGATGTGAGCCCAAGGGCGGCTTCAGAAGAAGCGGCGCAGGCAGCCTCGGCCAAAGGCGTTAATGTATATATCGTACGGCTGCCGCCAAGTGTGCATGGTGCGGGCGATCATGGCTTTGTACCCATCGTGATCGGTACGGCGCGTGAAAAAGGCACATCGGCCTACGTAGGGGATGGCAATAATCAATGGCCGGCAGTACACCGTTCAGATGCAGCAGCGCTATACCGCCTGATCGTGGAAAAACAGCCTTCACTCAAGGTCTTCCACGCAGTAGCTGAAACGGGCGTACCGTTCCGCGAAATAGCCGAAGCCATTGGAAAAGGCCTGAACCTGCCAGTGGTGAGCAAGAGCGGTGACGAAGTAGCCGAGCATTTCGGCTGGTTTGCCCATTTCGCTGCTATCAACTGTCCCTCATCGAGTGAGCAAACCCGCCAGGCACTGGGTTGGGAGCCACATGGGCCGGGACTTATCGAAGATATGTTGGATTGTTATTTTTGAGTTAGGTTGCACTTTCAATGTTTTTTCCAATAGTCTGAAATTTTGTACTAACTATTAAAATATAGACTACTTGTATCATTTGGGTAAAGACAACATCTTTACTTTCAAAAACAGATAAAAGTATGTTCAAAAGAAAAATAATAGCGGCAAATTGGTATTACTAACCATTGGAATTATACACAATGCCTCGGCACAAGGCGAAAATGCTAAAACTCAAAAACAAAAAATATGACAACTGAACAAGTAAAAAAATTAAGTGTTGGTGAATGGGTGAGCATTGCACCTGAGGTTCGTCCCAGTATATCTAAAGACGCCAATGGTAACATGAAACCATTTTATCTGACCAGGACTTTTACGTATTCGGCAGATGGGAAATTCACCCTCGAAATGGTTAATACTGCTGATGCCTATGGCAAAGTGCCATTAGTAAAAATTGTGTTAAGAGGACATACCGAGTGGCAAGGTGAACATCCAATTGCTCCGGGTGCTCAAAAAATACACTATATAGCTGATGAAGCTTACGAAGTTACCCCTTTGATACAAGGTTTTGCCGATGCCATGAACCATGTTGCCAGTACGGACTTTAATAAATGGGCAGTAGGCGAAACCCAAAATATTTTAGGGAAGGCTTTTCCACCATTTGGCCTTACAGATGGACAAATTTATGGCGAGTACGACTTAGTATTTATCGATCATGATATGCTATTTTGGGGTGCAAAACATGTTGATGGACGTAGCTTTGAAAAAGAAGAAAACCGGCCCGACAATTTGCAGATCCCAATGGTCAGGAAGAAATAAACATTTTGTTCCTGGTTATGAACGGTAAAGCAGGGAGGCCAATAGCTTTCCTGCTTTTTTGTTATAAACCCATAGCTCTCGCTGTCCGAAGTTTCCAAATCGGAGCAATATGCCTGTAGTCTGCGACTACAGTACTTAACCTTTATCAATAAGCGCAAGATAATACCCCAATTTTTGCAGGATAATATCAATCGGCAGGTCGGCATTGGGGTCTATTTGCATCGATTCATATTTATCTTTTGGTTTAATTCCCGCTGTTAATTCCTGCAAACTTTTATCCAGGCAAAAACCCAGCATCAGCTTTTTGTGGTTAAGCCACAGGTAGCCCAATTTTTTTCCTTTATATGTAAAAAAGGGTATCTGGAACTTACGCTCATGGCAAATGTTGGGGTTGGCACGCAAAATAACATCCTTTAGCGCCAGCAGGCAGCCCTGGTAAGGTTCAGGTTTAGATAGATAATAAGATTCGAGAGTAGTATGCTTGTTCATCTTAATTTTTTAAGCAAATAAAAAAAGGCTACATTGTTAATGTAACCTTTTTTGTATCTGTGGTATCAGCTGGGATCGAACCAGCGACACAAGGATTTTCAGTCCTTTGCTCTACCGACTGAGCTATGATACCGCCGTTTAAGGAGTGCAAATGTAGCTTGTTTTTTTATTTATGGAAACTTTTTTTGTAAAAAGGTTTTAATTAAGTGATTGATAAATGAATAATTAAAAATATCATTCATAATTTTAATTACTATTTGCCAAATCAACCAATTAACTATATTTGAAAATTACTATGCACGCATAATGATTGCACAAACCATTTTCATCATCATTTTATTAACCGCCGTTTACCTCTTCAGTAAAAACGCGGGTAAAATAAGGCGCAATATCCTGTTAGGAAAAGATACCGACCGCTCCGACCAGCCCGGCAAACGCTGGAAAGTGATGGCAAAAGTGGCTTTCGGCCAAAGCAAAATGGTAAAACGCCCGGTGGCAGCCGTAATGCACTTTTTTATTTACGTTGGCTTTGTGATCATCAACCTCGAGGTGATGGAGATCATGATCGATGGCATTTTCGGCTCGCACCGTATCTTTTCAAAACCCTTAGGCAGTTTGTATGGCTTGCTGATAGGCGGCTTTGAGGTATTGGCAGTGTTGGTGCTTACGGCCTGTGTGGTTTTTCTTATCCGCAGAAATATTATTCATTTAAAGCGTTTCAGCGGGGTGGAGATGACGGAATGGCCAAAATCCGACGCGAATTATATTTTATGTATCGAGATATTATTAATGTCGGCCTTTTTAACCATGAATGCTGCTGATCATAAATTACAGCTATTACATTTTGGCGAATATATTAAAGCGGGCAGTTTCCCGGTAAGCAGCTTTATAGCACCTTTGTTATCAAATAATGCCCATACATTGGTTATTACCGAGCGCGTTTGCTGGTGGTTCCATATCTGCGGTATACTGGCGTTTTTAAATTACCTGCCTTACTCCAAGCATTTCCATATCCTGTTGGCTTTTCCGAATACATATTATTCGAACCTGAACCTAAAAGGAAAATTCACCAACATGCCATCAGTTACCAACGAGGTAAAAGCCATGCTCGATCCATCCTTTACACCGGCCGATAATGGCGGCGAAGTAAGTCGCTTTGGCGCTAAGGACGTAACCGACCTCACCTGGAAAAACCTGATGGAGGCTTATACCTGTACCGAGTGTGGCCGCTGTACATCAGTTTGCCCGGCGAATATTACGGGTAAATTGCTATCGCCACGCAAAATTATGATGGATACGCGCGACCGGATCACTGAGGTTGGCAAAAACATCGACCTGCGTGGAAAAGACCATAATGATGGCAAAACCTTATTGGATAATTACATAAGCCGCGAAGAACTTTGGGCCTGCACCACTTGTAATGCCTGCGTAGATGCCTGCCCGGTAAATATAAACCCGCTGGAGATCATCACCGAGCTGCGTCGCTATGCGGTGATGGAAGAAGCGCAAGCCCCGGCAAGCCTTAACAATATGTTTGGAAATGTAGAGAATAATGGCGCACCCTGGAAGTATTCGCAGGCGGACAGGTTGAATTGGGTGGAAGGGAAATAATGTGCAAATATGCAGATGTGCGTATGTGCAGATGATAAAGAAATTATAAAATGGAAAATACAGATCCTGAAATAAAAGGCAAATCAGAGATGGAGACTAAATCCGAAATCGAAAATCCGAAATCCGAAATACTCCATGTGCCAACAATGGCCGAAATGATGGCCGAAGGCAAGGAGCCCGAAATACTTTTTTGGGTGGGATGCGCGGGCAGTTTTGATGAGCGGGCACAAAAAATAACGCGTGATATATGCAAAATACTGCAGCATGTAGGCATGAGCTTTGCAGTATTGGGTACCGAAGAAAGCTGTACCGGCGACCCGGCCAAGCGCGCAGGCAACGAGTTCCTGTTCCAGATGCAGGCTATGGTGAATATTGAGGTGCTGAACGGCTATAACATTAAAAAGATAGTTACCGGTTGCCCGCATTGCTTTAATACCATTAAAAACGAATATCCGGGGTTAGGCGGCACCTATGACGTGATCCATCATACCCAGCTCATACAGCAATTGATTGACGAGGGCAAGCTAAAAGCCGAAGGCGGCGAAAGTTTTAAAGGCAAACGTATTACTTACCACGATCCATGCTATTTAGGCCGGGCAAACAATGTTTACGAAGCCCCGCGCAAAGCGCTGGAAATACTGGATACTGAACTGGTTGAAATGAAACGCTGCAAATCAAACGGCCTGTGCTGTGGCGCAGGCGGCGCGCAGATGTTTAAGGAACCCGAAAAAGGCAAAAAAGAGATCAATGATGAGCGCATGGAGGATGTATTAGCGGCCAATGCACAAATTGTTGCAGCAGCCTGCCCCTTTTGCATGACCATGTTGAGCGATGGTGTAAAGCACAAAGATAAAGAACAGGAAATACAGGTATTGGATATAGCCGAGATCACCGTTAGGGCAAACGGGCTTTAAAAAATGTAGGATTACAAAGGGAAGATGACAGTAAAATAACCACCTTGTCATTGCGAAGCCTATGGGTTGAATTGAGCGATGGAAGGCTGCGGCAATCTCGTCGCCAACAGCTTGCGGTAATACATTAGCGACGAGATTGCCACGTCGCCCTATCTTTCTTGGGCGAGCTGCTCCTCGCAGTGACAATTAGTGTTTTAAATCTGCCGTGAACCATAGCATAAGCTACAAACTCTTCTCCTTAAAATAATTCAGCGCAACGATCAAGCTATCAAGCCGTTCAGGTTCCATATTTTTAACGGGCAGGTTTAATTGCGTGGCCATGGTATCAATTTCGCCTTTGGGGTCGTTATAGGTTTGCACAATAATATCGTCGGCTATCGCCTTTAGCTGTAAGGTGCCGTTAGTGGTAGTACCCAAATAGTTCATATCATTAAAACGGTGCAATTGAAAAGAATAATACTCCTGCTTGCCGTTCTGATAGGTTTTGCGCAGGCGGATAAAGGCATCGCCTGTTAATACCAAGTCCCATTTTTTTAATTGGGCTTCGCCCGATGCGTCGTATGATTCTGCCAGGCACCTATTGCTCCAGGCCAGCAATTCCTGTTCATCCACCTTTGGTTTAAAACTATAATGCAGCAGGCTAAGCAGTACTATAGCTATTAAAAAATAAGTTTTTTTAGATTTTTGAATAACTGATCTTATCATGACATGCCCACTCTTTTCAAAGTTAATAAAATACTAAATTTGTGCATGCAATTTTCAGAAAATTCAAGAGTGTGGATCTACCAGTCGGATAAACAGCTAAGCGATGCCGAAGTAATAGCTTTACAAGTACAGCTTGATAACTTTACTACCGGCTGGACAGCCCATAACAACCAGCTTAAAGCCAAAGCCCAAATAAGGTATAACCGCTTTATTGTTTTGATAGTTGACGAAAGCCAGGCAGGTGCCAGCGGATGTTCTATTGATAAATCGGTGCATTTTATGCACCAGGTTGAGCAGGCTTTCGGGATTAACCTGTTCGACAGGTTTAACCTGGCTTACCGCAGTGGCAGCGAAATACTATCGGTACCGCGCCATACTTTTGAAGAATTGCTGAAGAATAAAACTATCGGTACCGATACCATCGTATTCAATAACATGGTTCAGAACCTTAGCGAGCTTGAAACTAAATGGGAAGTACCTTTTAAGGATAGCTGGCATATACAATTGTTCAGGTCACTGGTTGCGCAATAGTTACCGGCAATGGATTACGCCCAAACCATTAAATACCTTTACGAACAGTTACCCGTATTTACGCGCGTAGGCGCTTCGGCTTACAAAGAAGACCTTACCAATACAATAGAATTGTGTAAAAGGCTCGGCGATCCTCAGCATAAATTTAAAACCATACATATTGCGGGCACCAATGGCAAAGGCTCCACATCGCACATGCTGGCGGCTATATTGCAAACGGCAGGCTATAAAACCGGGCTCTATACATCTCCCCACCTGCGTGATTTCCGCGAGCGCATACGCATAAACGGGCAAATGATAAGCGAGCAGCAGGTAATTGATTTTGTTAGCGACCACAAAGTTGATTTTGAAGACATCCAACCTTCATTTTTTGAGATGACGGTAGGCCTTGCATTTGATATCTTCGCTAATGAAAAGGTAGATATCGCCGTAATTGAAGTTGGGTTGGGTGGCAGATTAGACTCCACCAACATCATCACCCCGCTCCTGTCGGTCATTACCAATATCGGCTGGGATCATATGAATATTTTGGGCGATACTTTACAATTGATAGCCGCCGAAAAAGCAGGCATTATTAAACACGGTGTTCCGGTGATTATTGGCGAATACCAGCCCGGGATCGCCGGTATCTTTCTGCATAAAGCCGCTAAGGAAGAAGCAGATATTAGTTTTGCTTCAAACGAATGGGATGTGGAGTTGAAAGTTGAAAGTCAAAAGTTAAAAGTCAAAAATTTGGATTTTTTAGATTTAGAAATCCATAGAAAAAACTTTCAACTTTCAACTTTCAACCTTCAACTCGACTTAACAGGTAGCTATCAGCTTAAAAATATAAAAACGGTTTTATCCGCGGTGAATGAATTGCGCGGGCAGGGGTTTGTGATTACTGATGAGGATTTACAAACGGCTTTACGCCAGGTTAAAACGCTAACAGGTTTGCACGGGCGATGGGAAGTATTAAGCCGGGATCCGCTAACGATTTGCGATACAGGGCATAACCCCGAAGGCATACAGGAAGTTTTAAAGGATATTGCCGCCACGCCGTATAAGCAACTGCACTTTGTAATAGGTATGGTAAATGATAAGGATATCAGCAAAGTGTTATCCATGCTGCCTGTGAACGCTACCTATTATTTTTGCAAACCCGATATCCCCCGTGGATTGGAAGCAGCGGGCATTAAAGAACAGGCCGCGACTTTTGGTTTATATGGCGATGCCTATCCCAATGTAAAAGCAGCGTTATTGGCCGCACAGCAACAGGCTAAAAAAGATGATTTGGTTTTTGTTGGCGGAAGTACTTTTGTGGTGGCGGAAGTGGTATAACCGGAATTAAACGGATCTATAATTCCTTAAGACCACCGATGTCATTTCGACGAGCAGGCTTGGGCTGCGCCTGGCGCGAGGAGAAAACTTATACGCGCGATAGGCATATGGGTTTATCAGGAGTATAAGTTTTCTCACCTGCCCCATACGCTAACCTTCGCCTGCAGGTTCGAAATGACATGATCTAATTCAGCACGCCACATCCGCATCCTTCCTTTTTTGCATCAACCTGATCAGCCCTATTATCTCCATTCCAAGTCCTAAGCCAATTGCGAAACCCCGTATAGCATCAGGGACGTGGAACCAATCACTTATTAAGTTAGGCACTGTTACCAATAATAGCCCGATAGAAATAAATAGCCTTTCGGGCATGGGTAGCTTTCTGAATTTCATATTTTTATATTATTTGATTTGCTATGTTATGTAAATTTCTCAAGGTTTCATCCATTTTCAGGTTCTGCTTCCTGAAGTTCCTCGGGCGTATCACAAACCACATTACCGCCAAATATATGATGGCAGCGGAATAAGTAACTATAAATAATACCGTATCCCGGTAAACCAATTCATAAAAGTATAGCAGTAACCCTATGGATGAAATGGCCATCCCTGCAACCTGTGTTTTTTGATAATAATAAAGCTGGTTACGCTTGGTTTGTTCCATAAATTCAATAAACTCCTTATTGTTAAAATCTTTAAAATCAATGAATCTTTTTAATGATCGTATATTTGTAAATGCCAGTATCATACAAGTAATAATCAAACATGCCCCACCCATATGGGTGCTAAGCATGGTCGACCCATTATAAATTTCGCCAAATACCATGATCGCAGCCAATAAAAGCGCAATGAAGATCATCATTAATTTCTTCCGGATCTTTTCATTCCTGAATTTTTTAGCCATCCGCAGCATCTCACCCGAAGCTGGTAAACTATCGGTCTTCGCTGTTAGCCAGATCGCTTTTAAATCATTCAAATTGTCCATGATCTTTAAATTTAATGGCCAGTTTTTCTTTTATCCTGTGAATTTTCACCCTTGTATTTCCATCGCTCAAACCAACTATGGATGCTATCTCGGCCTGCGGTAAGTCTTCCAAAACAAGCGAAATAATGATCCGTTCCATTTCTTCCAGTCCGGCAATAGCTTTGTATAAAAACACCAGCTTATCCTCCTGTGTTTCCTCCTGAACGGCAGGTAAATTATAGGGCAGTTCCACCTTGGTTACCCGTTTATTTTTTTCAACCGCCCTTAAACAATTATTGGTGGCGATACGGAATATCCAGGTACTTATTTTCGATTCATTCCTGAATGATGACAGATTCTTCCAAACCGAAATAAAGGTTTCCTGGGTGAGGTCTTTCGCTTGTTCGGCATCGTTCACATACCCCATGCACACCCGGAATATCTGGGGCGAATACAGCGAATATATTTCTTCAAAATCTGCCATTCAAAACTTTGATGAGGACTATGGTTATTTGTTAATGCGGGTTTAGATACGGCGTGTACCCAAATGTTACAGGTAATATAACTTCAACCATTCGTTTCGCAAATATTTTTCAATTTTTCTTTTATGTAGCCCATAAAATTATATCCGGCTACTAAAAAACTCTATTTTTACTACCAATCAACATCTGTTTATTATGACATATTTACCCTCATCCCATAGATATAAAAACATGCAATACCGCCGCTGCGGTAATAGCGGCATCATGCTCCCGGCGGTATCGTTGGGTTTATGGCACAATTTCGGGCATGTGGATGTGACCGAAAACTCCCGCAAAATTTTGCACCTGGCGTTTGACAGCGGCATCACCCATTTCGACCTGGCCAATAATTACGGGCCGCCACCCGGATCAGCGGAAGAAAATTTCGGCAGGATCTTAAAACAGGATTTCCACGCTTACCGCGATGAGATGATCATCTCAACAAAAGCCGGATATACCATGTGGGATGGCCCTTATGGCGATTGGGGCTCAAAAAAATATTTAGTTTCCAGTTTGGATCAGAGCCTTAAACGGATGGGGCTTGAATATGTAGATATCTTTTACCATCACCGGCCCGACCCGCAAACGCCACTGGAAGAAACCATGGGCGCGCTTGACCTGATTGTTCGCCAGGGCAAGGCTTTGTATGCAGGTATATCCAACTACTCTGCCGATGAAACCAAAAAAGCTATCGAGATATTAAAGCAATTAGGTACGCCATGTATCATCCATCAACCTAAATATTCAATGTTTGAGCGTTGGGTTGAAGGTGGCCTGATGGATGTATTGGGTGTTGAGGGTGTTGGCTGTATCCCGTTTTCTCCGCTGGCACAGGGCTTGTTAACTGATAAATATTTGCACGGCATACCCGAAGATTCAAGGGCTGCCAAACCAACCGGCTTTTTGCAAAAAGGCCAGATAACCCACAAGCGCTTAGAAGAAATAAAAAAGCTGAATGACCTGGCTATTAAACGCGGCCAAACACTGGCAGAAATGGCATTGGCCTGGATATTAAAAGACCCGCGCGTAACATCAGTTTTAGTTGGCGCCAGCAGGCCCGAGCAATTAGCCGATTCGCTAAAATGCCTTGATAACCTGGAGTTTTCAACAGAAGAACTGGCACATATTGAGGAAATACTGAAGTAAGCCCCACCCAACCCTCCCCGGTAGGGAGGGCTTTTAAAAAGATAAATGATGAAGCTAATTCTCTCCGCTAAATAGCGGAAAATTTAGAAGGGCTGTAAATTCAAAAGGAACGAAATGGAAAAAACAAAAAAAGTCTCCCCTACCGGGGGAGATTTAGAGAGGGCCAGCACTATTAACTGGGGTATTATAGGCTGTGGCGATGTTACCGAAATTAAAAGCGGCCCTGCATTCAGCAAAGTTACCGGCAGCAGTTTAGTGGCCGTAATGCGCCGCGATGCCGCCAAAGCCGCTGATTACGCCCAAAGGCACCAGGTTGGCAAATGGTATAGTGATGCGGAACTATTGTTAAATGACAACGAGCTAAACGCTATATACATTGCCACGCCGCCATCATCGCATCTTCAATATGCTTTGGATGCCTTAAATAGAGGCCTTAACGTTTATGTGGAGAAGCCTGTAACCCGCAACGCGGCAGAAGCCCAGCAAATGGCTGATGCCGTTAAACAAAGCAATTCCAAACTAACGGTTGCGCATTACCGCCGCGCATTGCCCATGTTTCTGCATGTTAAAGCTTTGTTGGATAATGGCACCATTGGCGAAGTGCGCACCGTACAAATAAGAATGTGGCAGGCCCCCAAGCCTGCGTTAGTTGCCGATGTGGAAACTAACTGGCGCGTACAGCCCGAACTATCAGGCGGTGGTTATTTTCATGACCTGGCCCCTCATCAGCTCGACCTGATGCTGTTTTATTTTGGCGAGCCTGAATATTCCAGCGGTTTCTCATTAAACCAATCCCACACCACCCCTGCCGACGACCATGTTACCGGGCAAATATTATTCAAAAATAAAGTAGTGGTAAATGGTTCCTGGTGCTTCAATGTAGCACAAAACGAAACCGCCGATACCTGCGAGATCATCGGCACAAAAGGTAAAATAACATTCCCGTTTTTTGGGAAACAGGTAGGCTGGAAAAATGAAACGGAAGAAAAAACCGTAACATTTATCCATCCCCAACATATACAGCAACCCATGATCGAAAAGATAGTTGCCTACTTTAAAGGTGAAGGGCCTAACCCTTGCACTATTGAAGAAGCGGTAACGCTGATGAAGGTGATGGATAGTTTTACAAATAAATAAAAACCAATGGATACTATACAATTGTCCAACCTACCTGTGCCCGCAGTTGATGTACTTAAGCCGTCAAAAGAGTTTAAAAAACAAGTATTAAACGTTATTAATGCAATTGTTTCTTTTGCTATAGTTTATATATTGCTTTTTTTCTCGGCTATAATCATTGCCTGTGCTATGGCTGCCGCGGGTTATCTGATGATTACAAATGTTAGCATGTTTATTGTTATGATACTTGGCTTGGGCTTAATCTTATCAGGCGCAATGCTGGTATTTTTTCTAATAAAATTTCTGTTTACTAAAAGTGCGCCCACATCACTCCGCTATGAAGTTACCAAAACAGATCAACCCCAATTATTTGATTTTATACACCAGCTAACTACTGAAGCAGGAGCCCCCTTCCCAAAACACATTTATTTGACCCCAGAGGTAAATGCAAGCGTATTTTTTGACTCCAGTTTTTGGAGTATGTTTTTCCCTGTAAAAAAGAACCTGAATATTGGTCTCGCACTGGTAAACACACTAAATCAATCTGAGTTCAGGGCAGTTTTGGCTCACGAGTTTGGGCATTTTTCTCAACGCAGCATGCGGTTTGGTAGCTATGTTTACAGTTTAAACAAGGTTATATACAACGTTTTATATCAAAATAAAGGCTATGATAAAATGCTAAATGCTTGGTCAAGGTGGCATAATGTTTTGCGGTTGACAGCTATTTTAAACGTTAAAATTGTAAAGTGTATTCAATACGTATTAAAAAAAATGTATGTGAATATAAATAAGAACCATATGGCCCTCTCACGCGAAATGGAGTTTCATGCCGATGTTATGGCTGCATATTATACCGGAGCAAATAATATGGCTTCTGCGCTAAGGCGTCTCGATGCCGGCGGTAATAGTTATAGCACATTATTGGGATTTTTAAATAATAAATTAACTGAAGGATATTGCGCAACAAATATTTACCCTATGCAATTAATTGTTTTAAAACGCTTTGCTGTTGAACACCACCTAAAAATTGATGATAATGACTTACCGGTGATCAATACAGATATTGCAGCGTTAAAAAACTCAAGGGTAATTATACAGGATCAATGGTCATCGCATCCAACTACTAATGATCGCATAGAGAACGTTAACAAACTCGACATCATAGCCGAACCCATTAATAAACCCGCGTGGTTACTTTTCAAGGACATTACACACCTGCAGGAGCATTTTACCAAACAATTATATGCCTCAGTAAACAACTATAAAGATTTGAAAATTATTGATACCGATACCTTCAATAAAAGTTTCGAGGATGAGATAAAGGCTACAACTTATAATAAAACCTACAAAGGTTTTTATGATGCCCGGTTAATAACTGCTTTTGATATTGATGACGCAATAACAAATAAAAAAGCTGTACCACATACTACATTTGCCGATCTGTTTAGTATTGTTAATTGCAATTTGCCAAAAGCTATTACAGGCATGCAAAGCGATATTCAATTACTTGATGCTATCAATAACAACACAACCGATGAGATCAATACATTCGATTTTGAGGGCATAAAATATCAACGCTATGATGCAGAAAAAATAAAAAACATCATTAGTGAGCAACTTAAAACAGCACAACAGCAATTAGCCGATCTAGACGAAAAAATATTCATTTTCTTTTATAATGCTAATTCTAATGCTGCAATGCAGCAATCATTAATTGATCAATACAAAAAAATATTCCGTTATCAGGAACTTGCCAAACTGGATTATGAAACCTATAACAATATAATGAGTGAAATTAGCCCCATCTATTCCAAAATGGGAGTAAACGCTATTTATGATACTTTAAATAAAGTTTATGATACAGAAAAAACGGTTAAGGCGCGCATTAAAGAAGTACTCGCTGATAGTGAGATCACATCTTATATAAACGAAGTACAAAAAAAAGCTATTGATAAATACCTGTCAAAAAACTGGATATATTATATTGAGCCCTCCTATGATAATAATGCTATAAATGCATTCACAGACGGAATGAATGCCTATGTTGCTGTAATATCTGAACGAAATTTTCAAATAAAAAAATCGACATTTGATTTTCAGCTAACATTATAATACATAATAACCGGGTAAAACAAATTCAAATAAACCTCTCTCATTGCAGAAGTGAGGTTTATTCAAAAGCTAATTTTTAAAAAGTCTCCCCCACAGGCGGTGATTAGTCATATTACTATCTGTTTCTATTCTAAAGGTATTCATGAAGACTGCGCCATTTAGAGGGAGTTATTTCTTCGGCGCCCTGGCGCCTTCTTTGCGTGCTTCTGATAAACCTATTGCCACTGCCTGTTTCTTACTGGTAACTTTTTTACCGCTGCCGCTTTTTAGCGTACCTTCTTTCATTTCGTGCATGGTTTTTTCAACTTTTTCCCCTGCTTTTTCTGAATACTTTGCCATAATGTTTTAATTTATTAGATGTATAATAATACATGCAAAATATTTGCCAATTAATTATTTAACATCCTCAACACGCAAACATTTTGCTATTTTTATCTATTTGTGCTTCAATAATGTTTAACTTCAAAACATATAAACAGTAAGGATGTTACTCAACTAATTTTAAATCCCCCTAATATATGACCGTAAAAAAACTTACCACACCATTTTATGAAAAGCTATCATTAGTACTCGTGGGCATCATAGCCCTGGGTTACCTGGTTATACAGGCTAAAGAAGTGCTTGACCCCATGATGTTTGGGTTTTTATTTGCCATACTGTTACTGCCCGTATCAAACTTCTTCGAACGGAAATGCCGTTTGCCACGCAGCGCCTCCTCACTTTTATCCATACTATTGTTCATAGGTTTTGTTTTTGGGGTGATGTACCTGGTGGGATCGCAAATATCAAACCTTGCCAGCGACTGGCCGCAACTTAAAACACAGGTTTTACAATCAGTTAGCGATCTGCAGGATTGGGTAACCCATGCCTTTCATATCAATGCCGCCAAGCAAATGACCTATGTGAACAACACTACCAAGAAAATAATAGCGGCAGGTACCGATGTTTTGGGAACAACCTTTGGGGCCATATCATCACTAATGCTGTTTTATGTTTTTATATTGATATTCACCTTCTTCATATTGTTTTACCGCCGCCTGTTGCTACGTTTTATGGTGTGGGTGTTTAATGAGGATAACTCCTCTACCGTATTCGATATCATCGAGAATATACAAACTATTTTAAGACAATACATCCTTGGTTTACTGCTCGAAATGGCCATAGTTGCCACCGTGGCCTGTACCGTATTCTGGATCATCGGTATTAAATACGCCGTTTTGCTTGGCCTTATTGTGGGGCTGTTTAATATTATACCGTATATCGGCATCTTTACCGCGCTGCTGCTCAGCAGTATCATCACATTTGCAACCGGTAGCGTAAACCAGGCCTTGGGGGTAGCCGTAAGTGTAATTGGTATTCACGCGGTTGATTCAAATCTGCTATTGCCTACCGTGGTAGGTTCAAAAGTAAGGCTTAACGCACTGGTTACCTTTTTAGGTATTGTTTTTGGCGAAATGATATGGGGCTTATCGGGCATGTTCCTGTCTATCCCCACTATTGCCATAATGAAGATAATATTCGACCGCATTGAAAGCTTAAAGCCCTGGGGATTTTTGTTAGGCGGCACTTATGAGTACAAAAAATCAGCCGAGAAAAAGATGAAAACGGAATAGGTATTATTTTACGGCCTGGTAAACACGTATAAAAATTGCTACTCCATAAGCTATCAACACCAGCGTATTTACCACTAACAGCCAGTTAAGGTCGGTTATTTTGTATTTTTTAATAGTACAGGTAACTAACAGGCCAATAAACCCTGCTATCAATATAGCCGGAAATACCAGCGTCCATTTTTGGTGGATAACAAAATTAAATTGTTGTAATTTGGCATTATCGCCTTCAAAAAATGGCACAAGCGCAATCAGCATTAAAAAAAGGAATAGCCGTACAACAACCTTGGCCGCAATTTGACTGGTTTTCATGATCGCGCTAAATTAAAAATAAAATTTATTGAAAATATGTTTCGTTACCGCCCTTTATTAACTGTAGTATGTTTTTTACTGTTACCGGGTATAGCACTTTCCCAAATTAAAGGTAACAGTACTTTCAGGATAATACCGCTTGGTGTAATGGGCGGTATAGATGAAAGCAACCTATCGGCATATATGGTGGCCGCGACAGGCACAAATAACTATGTTTGCCTGGATGCGGGTACACTGCATTATGGTATTGAAAGAGCTATTGATCATAAAGTATTCGCTATCCCTGCGGAACAGGTGTTAAGGCAATACATTAAAGGGTACTTTATTTCGCACGCGCACCTTGATCATATCGCCGGGCTTATCATCAACTCACCGGATGATACTGCAAAAACCATATACGCGCTGGGCAGCACTATCGAAACTATCAAGAAAGATTATTTTACCTGGGAAAGCTGGGCCAATTTCGCCGATGATGGCGAAGCACCAGCACTGAAAAAATATCACTCTCA